>OGQB01001013.1_pt1 | contig 25964 bp, 20 predicted proteins | sample 1553071 | NCBI WGS metagenome assembly OGQB01 (sample SAMEA2580284, study PRJEB22360) | human gut metagenome | biome: human gut; feature: human-associated habitat; material: faeces | place: Denmark | collected 2008/2010
TGAGGCCCATGATTCAGATGGCAAAGGCAGCGATTCTTTACCCGGATCACAGCCTGAATACCCTGATCGAAGGCCCTTCCGGTTCAGGTAAGACTACATTTGGCTACCTGATGTACCAGTTCGCTTGCGAGAACAAGGTGCTCCCGATGGGTGCGCCCTTTGAACGATTCAGCTGCCACTATTATGACGATCAGGAGGAAAAAGCATACAGCCGCCTGTTTGGTGCAGGCGAAGCACTGGAAAAGGCCAAGGGTGGGATGCTGTTTCTGGATAACGTCGAATATCTGCCGGTGGGCTGCCGGGAACATTTGCTCGATCTGATCGAGAATGACGATGCTGTGCTGCGAGATATCATTCTGGTGTGTTCCCTGCAGGATAAAGCCCGTGCTTCGGTCAAGGATGCCTACACGGCTCGCTTTTCCGCCCGGATCGAATTGCAGCCGCTGCAAAACTGGCAGCTGGGGGAGCGTTTTGCGCTGGTGCAGCAGTTCCTGATCGATGAGGCTGTGCGAATGAAGCGCACTGTGCGAGTGAACGCTGAACTGCTGCACTGCCTGTGCCTGTATCGGTGCGAAAATAACGTAAAACAATTCAAAAACGATATCCGTTTGGGCTGCGCCAATGCCTACCTGCGGGCCTTTCATGCAGACGAAAAGGAAGAACTGCCGCTTTACCTGAACGATTTTCCCAGCGGCGTGCAGCGAGGCCTGCTGTACTACAAGACCTACCGCAAGCAGCTGGAAGAACTGATCCCACAGGGATACGCCTATACCTTCTCGGCGGACAGTATGCACAAGGAAAACTGCGATGCCGGCCAGCAGATGCCGGAGTTCGGGCACCCACCGCTCAGCGATTCGGTCTATGACATCATCGACCGCAAGGGCGACGAGCTGCGGCAGCGCGGCATCGGCGAAGAGGACATCAGCCGCATCATCAACGCCGATCTGGAATACGATATGAAGCAGTTCACCAGCCGGATGCCCCAGAGCAAGGTCAATCGTGAATCGTTGTATAAGGTGATGGATCGGCGCATCGTGGATGGTGTGGATGCACTGCTCAAACAGACCTCTCGCCAGTTCAACCGAGTGTACCCGGAATCCACTTTCTACGGTCTGTGTCTGCACCTTTCCTCCACGCTGGAACGCAGAAAGGCAGCAAAGCAGCGGCTGTCCAATGAGCGTATTCTGGATGTGGTGCAGAACCACCGGGAGGAATATGCCATTTGTATGCAGTTCGCTTCGGCAATGGAAAAAGAACTTGGTGTGCCCATGTCCATTGATGAGGCTGTTCTGCTGACCCTGTTCCTGTGCGAGGGCAACGAGACCCATAAAGCCGAGGACGGCCCGGTGGTACTGATCGCCATGCATGGCGACTCTACGGCTTCCTCCGTGGCGGATGTGGTCAACTCGCTGGCCGGGTGCGGCAATACCTATGCCTACGATATGCCGCTGGACAAGGATATGCAGCAGGCGTGCGATGAGCTTAAGGCCATGATCCAGGAGCTGGACCGTGGGCAGGGCATTCTGCTGCTGTACGATATGGGCTCTCTACGCACCATGGCAGAGGTGATCTCCAAGGAGACCGGTGTGCAGATCCGCACCGTGGCGGTACCGGGCACCCTGATCGCAGTGGACTGCTCCCGCAAGGCGGCCTCGGCTAATTCGCTGGAAGAACTGCACGAAGATGCCATGGGCAGCTGCCGGGATTTTTACACCAACATTGCAGAGCCGGAAGGACGTTCCCACCACAAAAACACGCCGGTCATCATCACGCTGTGCATGACCGGCGAGGGTGGCGCAGTGCAGATGAAGAGCTACCTGGAAAAGAACGCCGGGCTCAACGGCATTCAGGTCATCCCACTTTCTATCAGTGACCGCAAGGCCCTGCTGAACGAGGTGAACCGCCTGCGTGAAGAACACGGGATCCGCTGCGTCATCGGTACTTACGACCCCGGCCTGCACGGTATTCCGTTCATTTCGGTGGTCAAGCTGTTCGAGACGCCGGCAGATAAATTGGATATGCTGCTCACCATTCCGGAGTCCGACCATACGCCGGTGAACTACGAGATGATCTTCTCCTACCTGTCCAGCCAGATGCCTGCGCTGGACATCAAAAAGCTGCGTAAGAGTCTGCCTCGGACGCTGGCGAAGATTAAGCGCATCTCCGCCGAAGGGCTGGATCAGAATCAGGAACTGGGGCTTTTCCTGCACATTGCCTGCGCCATCGATCGGCTGCAAAACGGTGAAGCCATGCCGGAAAAAGGCAATCGGCAGGGCATCATCAGCCGCAACAAGCGCCTGTACAACGATCTGCGAGAGATCTTGTCCGGGCTTGAAGAAACATTTGACATTCGTTTCTCGGACGATGAGCTCGCATATATGATCGCAATGGTCAAAAAACTATAAGCGTTTGTGTATAATTTGCACAATGGGAGATCCTTCGTGCTGTTCAAGCTCTGCTGAAAAGGCAGAGCTTTTTTGTTGGTGATATACGGATTTCGCCTTGATAAGATGGAATTATGTGTCATTTTTATTTATTTTTAAAATATTTATGAAGAACTCTTTAAGGATCCTTGAAGAAAAGCGTATAACCGATCGACCGCATTTAAAGTATGATTTTGGATAAAATTGGTGCAAATGAAAGAAGATGGTTGACAAAAAATGGGATACCGGCCGCTTTTTCGATGGATCGCAGACCGGAGTGTTTAAAATGAGGAACATAGCGTATAAAATTCCGTCTGCATGGCCTGCCGCAGCTGGTTTGACAGAAACGGCAGGGCATCTGTATAATCGGGCCAATGAAAGCGGCACACCGCCGTGCGATGCCGCAAACCGATGAAGGAGGAATACACCTATGGCAATGACCCCCGATGAGCTGATCGACACTTCCATGATGCTGATCGTTCACTCCGGCGATGCCCGTGCCGCTGCGTTCCACGCATTGCAGGAAGCAAAAGCCGGTAACTACGAGGAAGCGAAAAAGCTGATGGCAGAATCCCAAGAGAAGGCGCTGGAGGCGCACCACATCCAGACCGGCCTGCTGACCGATGAGGGCAACGGCGAAGGCCCCCAGGTCAATCTGCTGCTGGTTCACGCACAGGACCACCTGATGACCAGTATGCTGGCACAGGAGCTGATTGCAGAGCTCATTGAGCTGCACGAGAAAAAGGCAGACAAGTAAGCCTGCCGGTGCACACATTTTTTGCAAGAAAAAGGAAAACGGAAAACGAAGCCATCCCTGTCCGTCTGTTCACATACCTGTTTAAAAGGAGGATTTTCTCATGGCAAACGAGAAAAAAGGCGCAATTGAACGCTTTGCCGAGAGTGCGTTCATGAAAAAATTGCAGGTTGGCAGCCAGAAACTGGCCTCCAGCGAGATCTTTTCCACCATCTCCGGCGGCATGGGTGCTACCATGGGCCTGATCATGATCGGCGCCGTCATCCAGATCGTCTGTGCTGTTGGCGCAATGTTCGGCTGGGATACTTCCAGCGCATCCTATCAGGCATTCTATATGCCCTATAAGCTGACCATGGGCCTGATGGGCTTCTTCATGGCCTTCTCCATGTCCTGGAACTTTGCAAAACGCAAGAAGATGAACCAGATGCAGTCCGTTATCACTGCGTTGGTCAGTTACATTCTGGTGGTCTCTCCTCCGGTCTCTGCTTCCACTCTGGCAGCAGATGGCAGCGTTACTTCCACCTTTGACGCTTTGAATCTGGGCAAGCTGGGCACAGGTGGTTTGTTCGTGGCTATCATCGTTGGTCTGTGCTCTGTGGCCATCAGCAAGTTCGTCATCGACCACGAATGGACCATCAAGCTGCCCGATGCTGTGCCCGAAGGAATCGCAAATTCCTTCAATGCCATCATCCCCATGGGAGTGAACATCATCGTCTGGTACGGTATCTCCCTGATCATCTCTGCTGTTTCCGGCGGCACCCTGACCCTGGCGACCTTGATCACTGTTGCACTGTCTGTCCCGGTCAACTTCCTCACTTCCACTCCGGGTATGTTCTTGGTCATCGCACTGGCACAGCTGTGCTGGTTCTTTGGTATCCATGGCACCAGCGTGATCTTCACCGTTTTGATGGTGCCTTACATCACTGCTTACACTACAAACTCCGCATTGGCTGCCGCTGGCCAGCCCTTGCAGTTCTTCCCCGTGTTCCTGATGCTCGGCAACGGCATCATGGGCGGTGCAGGCAATACCATGCCCTTCGCTCTGATGGGTCTCAAGAGCAAATCCAAGCGCATCCAGGCTGTTTCCAAGGCCTCCTTTGTGCCCGGCCTGTTCGGCATCAACGAGCCTGCCATCTTCGGCTATCCCATCATGTATAACGGCCTCCTGCTGATCCCCTTCATGCTGTGCCCGCTGGTCTGCTCTGCACTGGCACTGGTTGCATGGAACCTGCACCTGATGGCTTATCCCCAGGTGCTGATCATGACCACGATGCCGGTGGTGTTCGGTACCTTCCTGAGCACGCTGGACTGGCGCAATGTCATCTTCTCTTTGCTGATGTTCCCGGTCTGCTGGCTGATCTGGCGTCCCTTCTACAAGATCTACGAGAAGCAGTGCATCGAAGAAGAGGCTGCTGCCGAAGCTGCTGAACTGGCTGCCCAGAATAAGTGATCTTGCAAGATCCGGGCAACCCTTACAACTGTAAATTTACCACTTTGGAACCCAAAGCCGGTTGAAAAAAGCGGGCCGGTCGGCATAGATCGGCTCGCTTTTTCGGCTTTTATCACACAGAATAAACATTTAAGGAGAAACTGAAATGCAAAAGAGAAGACTGGGCATCTCCCTGTACCCTGAGCGCAGCACCTTTGAGCAGGATGTGGCTTATCTGGAAAAGGCTGCAAAGCTGGGCTTTGACCTGCTGTTCATCGCTCTGCTGGGCGCAGGTGACCGCCAGCAGACCATCGACCGCTACAAGCCCCTGCTGGCCAAGGCCAAGGAGCTGGGTTTTGAGATCGAAGCAGATGTGAACCCCATGATGTTTGAACGCATGGGCATCAACGCCAGTTTCTTCCACGGGCCGCTGGATCTGTCTTTCTTTACCGAGCTGCAGGTGGATATCCTGCGTCTGGATCTGGGCCTGAACGATATGGAAGAAGCCTTCCTCTCCAAGAACAAAGAGGGGATTAAGATCTGCGTGAACGGCTGCAACACTCAGGATCATGTGGGTCATGTGCTGGCTGCCGGCGGTGACCGTGATATGATCCTGGGCTGCCACAACTACTATCCGCACCGCTACACCGGCGTTTCTCTGGAGCACTTTGAAAAGGGATCTGCACCCATGGTCAAGCACAACCTGCGTCTGCAGGCCTTCGTTACCTCCCAAAACCCGGAGGCCTTTGGCCCCTGGCCCGTCACCGAGGGTCTGCCCACGCTGGAAATGCACCGTGACTGGCCCATTGAGATTCAGGTGGGGCACTATGTGATGATGGGATATGTCAACGATATCATCATCGCCAACGCCTACGCCACCGATGCCGAGCTGGAAGCCATGGCCGCCGCCAACAGCACCAAGATCATGTTCCACATGACCCCGGCCGAAGGCCTGCCCGAGAGCATGAAGAAGCGCCTGCGGATGAACCTGTCCGTTCGTGGCGACAGCGGCGAGTGGATTATCCGCACCCTGGAGAGCCGTATGCTACGAGAGGCGACCGAGCCCTTCAACACCGTGGACATCCAGCCCGGTGACGTGCTGATCGGCATGGCAAGCTCCGGCGTGCATTCCAACGGCTTCTCTCTGGTTCGTAAGGTATTCGACATGACCGTTGAAAGCTTAAACACCTATTATGATGAGCTGGGCGCAACCCTGGGCGAGACCCTGCTGGCTCCGACACGCATCTATGTTAAGGCGTTAAAGGCAGTCAAAGAAGCCGGCGTAACCGTAAAGGCATGCAGCCATATCACCGGCGGCGGCTTTTATGAAAACGTGCCCCGTATGTTAAAAGAAGGCACCCATGCGGTGATCAACAAAAACAGCTATCCCATTCCTCCGATCTTTACCCTGATGGCGAAAAAGGGCAATATCGAAGAGCATATGATGTATAACACCTATAACATGGGACTGGGTATGATCGTCGCAGTAGATCCCGCAGATGTGGATAAGACCATGGAAGCAATGAAATCTGCAGGCGATACCCCTTATGTGGTAGGCACCATCGAAGCAGGCGAAAAGGGAGTGACCTTATGTTAAGGCTTCTGGTCTGTGTCTCAGGCGGAGGCACGAACCTGCAGGCGATTTTCGATGCGATTGACGCGGGAAAAATCCGCAATGCCGAAATCGCAGCGGTGATCAGCAACAACCCGGGCGCATATGCGCTGGAACGCGCGCGGCAGCATAATGTGGAAGCAATCTGTCTTTCTCCGAAATCTTTCGAGAGCAGAGAGACGTTCAATCATGCCCTGACCGAAAAGGTGAAGGAAATCGCACCGGATCTGATCGTGCTGGCAGGATTTTTAGTCGCTGTTCCGGCAGAGATGATTGAAGCGTTCCCAAATCAGATTATCAATATCCATCCGTCGCTGATCCCTGCGTTTTGCGGTGTTGGCTTTTACGGTCTGCATGTCCATGAGGGTGTGCTTGCGCGCGGTGCAAAAGTGACCGGCGCGACGGTGCATTTTGTGGACAACGGAATGGATACCGGTCCGATTATCTTACAGAAGGCGGTTGAAGTGCAGCAGGGCGATACACCCAAGAGTCTGCAGCAGCGGGTCATGGAGGAAGCGGAATGGAAAATTTTGCCCCAGGCCATCGATCTGATTGCCCAGGGCAGAGTAACCGTTGTGGATGGAAAGACGATTATCGCATCGTGATGCAAAATTGCATCGCATAACAGCGAAAGCGCCTGAAAATATGGAGGTTCATATGAAAATTCTGATTGTGGGAAGCGGCGGCAGAGAGCATGCGATCGCTGCAAGCGTGGCAAAGAGCCCGAAAGCAGAGAAGATTTACTGTGCGCCCGGCAACGCCGGAATTGCGCAGCTGGCAGAGTGCGTTCCGATCGGCGCGATGGAATTTGACCGTCTGACCGAGTTCGCAAAGGAAAAAGAGATCGACCTCGTTATCGTCGGCATGGATGATCCGCTTGTCGGAGGCCTGGTAGACCAGCTGGAAGCAGCCGGGATCCGTGCATTCGGTCCTCGCAAAAATGCGGCGATTCTGGAAGGCAGCAAGGCATTTTCCAAGGAACTGATGAAAAAATACAATATTCCGACGGCTGCCTATGAAGTGTTCGACAAGGCAGAGGATGCGCTGGAATATCTGCATACCAAAGCGAAATTCCCGATCGTTTTAAAGGCGGATGGCCTTGCACTTGGAAAAGGCGTTTTAATCTGCAGCACGTTGGAAGAAGCGGAAGACGGCGTATGCACGATTATGACAGATAAGAAATTCGGCACAGCCGGCAACAAGATGGTCATCGAAGAGTTCATGACCGGACGCGAGGTTTCCGTGCTGTCCTTTACAGATGGCAAGACCATCCAGATCATGTCCTCCGCCCAGGATCACAAGCGCGCAAAAGACGGCGATCAGGGCTTGAACACTGGCGGCATGGGCAATTTTTCCCCGTCTCCGTTCTATACAAAAGAGGTTGATGCGTTCTGTAAAAAATATATCTATCAGGCTACCGTCGATGCAATGTCTGCGGAAGGACGCACCTTTCAGGGTGTAATTTTCTTCGGCCTGATGCTGACACCTGACGGCCCGAAAGTGCTGGAATATAATGTCCGCTTCGGTGATCCGGAAGCGCAGGTTGTGCTGCCGCGTATGAAAAACGACATTCTGGACGTTTGCGAGGCATGTATCGACGGTACGCTCGATCAGCTCAAGTTGGAGTTTGAAGACAATGCGACAGTTTGTGTTGTGCTGGCATCGGACGGTTATCCGTTAAAATACGACAAGGGACTCCCGATTTCCGGCCTGGAAGCCTTTGACGGAAAAGACGATGTGTTCTGTTTCCATGCAGGAACCAGGTTTGCAGAAGACGGAAAGACGATCCTGACCAACGGTGGACGTGTGCTGGGTATCACGGCGAAGGCGCCTACCTTAAAGGAAGCGCGCGCAAAAGCGTATGCAGCGACCGAATGGGTCAATTTTGCCAACAAATATATGAGACACGATATCGGTAAAGCGATCGACGAAGCATAATATACCGATAGAGCACTGGCGACAGGCGAAATCGGAAGCCTGGCTGAGGAGTTTGGAAAAGAGAAAAGGTCCGCAGAGACCTTTGCGGATCGGAATCAGAAAGGTACGTAAACTAGAATGATGAAATGGACGACCAAGTTCAGCACTGTGCTGGGATGTGCACTTGCTGCGGTATTTTTATTTACATCCACAATGGAAGTCGGCGCTGTGCCGCTGACCTCTTCCCCGAGCGGAACGACAACGACCACAACAACCGACACCAATGCTGCAGAGGACGGAAATGCTGATGCAGCCGCAGAGGATAACGCCGCAGAGGATAATGCCGCAGAGGATAACGCAGCAGGGACAGCTGCTGCAGGAACCGTTACCAGCGCAACCGTAACCTCTTCCAGCGTTAATATCAGAAGCGAAGCTTCCACCAGCGCAAGCGTTGCAGGTAAGGCAGCCAGCGGACAGGAGCTGACCGTTACCGGCGAGACACAGGGCAGCGACGGCAAGACCTGGTATGCAGTAACATTTGATAATGTAAGCGGATATATCCGTTCCGATCTGGTAGAGGCACATGTGTCGGAGGCGACAGCAGAGCCGGCTGTTGACGAAACTCAGGAGACGGAGGAACCGGAGGAGGAGCCGATCGTAGACAACTCCGCAGATTATTCCGTCGCCTTTGAGGATGACGGAAGCGGCAGCAGTGCATGGTATCTGCATGATAATACTATGGGAACCAGATATCAGGTCAGTGACCTGCTGAATGCAGAGGAGACCAACAAGAATAACCAGGCGACCATCGATCAGACCGCAAAGAGCATGCGCTTTGTCGTTATTCTGATGGCGTTTGTAATCGTAGTTCTGATTATCGTTGTAACAATCCTGATCATCAAAGTCAGAAGCACGTATGAAGACTATGACGATTATGATGATGACGACGAAGATGACGAAGACGACGATGAGGATGAGGACGAGGAAGAGGAAGAAGAACGTCCGCGCCGCTTCGGCCGCAAAAAGCCTGCCCGTTATGTAGAAGAGGATGACGATGACGACGAGGACGAAGACGATGACGAGGATGAGGACGAGGAAGAGGAAGAAGAGCGTCCGCGCCGCCGTCCGGCAAAGAAGGCTCCGGTAAAGAAGCCTGTCCGTCGCTCCAGAGTCGACGAATATGAAGACGAGGATGACGAGGATGAGGACGAGGAAGAGGAAGAAGAACGTCCGCGCCGCAAAAAGGGCAAATCCAAAGACTGGCAGTCCAGAAATTTCCTGGATGATGACGATCTTGAATTTGAATTCCTTGACCTGAAATAAGTCTTCCAAAAAGCAAGCATTCAGAAAACAATAGAAGCACGTTCTGCGAACATTCTATTGCCGTGAATCCATAAAAAACATCCGGCTTTTGCTGCAAACTGCCCGCTGTCTGGCGGGAGCACAGGAAACAGCAGTGCCGGGTGTTTTGTTTTATTCATGACAATAGCATGCTCGCAGCGCGTGCATGCTATTGTTGACTATTTTCAGAATTCTTGTTATAGTGTTTCTATAACACTTTAAAGATGAAATGGATGGGAGATCAGCATGATTCTGGAAGTAGATTTTAACAGCGAAGAAGCGTTATATATACAGCTGCGCAATCAGATCATTGTCGGGATTGCGACAAACAGGCTCAAGGAGGGAGAGTCCCTCCCGAGCGTGCGGCAGCTTGCAGAATCCATTGGGATTAACATGCATACAGTGAATAAGGCATATACCGTGCTCAAGCAGGAGGGCTTCGTCAAGGTGGACAGACGCCGCGGCGCAGTGATTGCGATTGATGCGGATCGGATCAGTGATCTGGAGCAGATGCGGGAGTCGCTGCGGGTCATTCTGGCGCGGGCAAGCTGTCGGAATATTTCCCGCGAGGAAGTACATGCTTTGATAGATGAGATTTATGAAGAGTATGGAGGACTATAACAGATGCAGTCACAGTTTACGGATAAGGCAAAAACTGCCCTGCTTTTGGCGGGGCGGGCGGCAAAAAGCCTGCATCAGAATTATGTTGGGACAGAGCATATCCTGCTGGGCCTGATCAAAGAAGGAACCGGTGTGGCATCAAGGGTTCTGACGGAAAACGGGGCAAAAGAAGAGGCGATCCGGGAAATGATTCAGGATCTGCTGGCTCCGGAGACGCCCAATCCGGTCATAGAGCGGGACGGTTATTCCCCCCGGGCAGAGGAAGTTCTGGAGGAAAGCCACAGACAGGCGGAAAAGGCAGGCAGCGTGCTGACCGGAACGGAACACATTTTGTTAGCGCTTTTAGGAGATGGGGATAATGTTGCAGTGCGGGTGCTGCAGACGCTGTCGCTGCCGCTGCAGAAAATCATGCGGGATACGCTCCTGGCAGCAGGACTGGACCCTACGGCGTACCGCGAAGAGCTGGGACGCAGGCAAAAAAAGAGCCAGACCGGGACGCTGGAGCTTTACAGCCGGGATCTGACGAAGCTGGCTGCACAGGGAAAGCTCGATCCGGTTGTCGGGCGCGATCAGGAGATTGGGCGCGTGATTCAGATTTTAAGCCGCAGGACGAAGAACAATCCGTGTCTGGTAGGAGAACCCGGCGTCGGCAAAACGGCGATCGTCGAGGGACTTGCGCTTCGGATTACGGAGGGCAGCGTGCCGGATACGGTAAAGGATAAACGGGTTCTGATGCTGGATCTCTCCGGGATGATCGCGGGAAGCAAATACCGCGGCGAATTTGAGGAGCGAATTCGTAAGGTCATCCGTGAGGTAACAGACGACGGAAATATTTTACTGTTTTTGGATGAGCTGCATACACTGATCGGTGCAGGCGGCGCAGAGGGGGCGATTGACGCTTCCAACATTTTAAAGCCGTCCCTTGCGCGCGGCGAGATTCAGCTGATCGGCGCGACAACGCTGGAAGAATACCGCAAATATATCGAAAAAGATGCTGCCCTGGAACGCCGTTTTCAGCCGGTTACGGTCGAAGAGCCAACGGAAAAAGAGGCGATCGGCATTTTACAGGGAATCGTTTCCAGATATGAAGAGCATCATAAAGTAAAGATTCTGCCGGAAGCCCTCGAGGCCGCAGTACATCTTTCCAATCGCTATATCAACGACCGGAAGCTCCCGGACAAGGCGATCGACGTGATGGACGAGGCGGCTGCTGCGGTGCGCCTGCAGCGGATGCAGACGACTGACGAGGCAACAGACCAGGCAAAGGAAATCAAAACGCTGGACGAAAAGCTGGAGCAGGCAATCCGCGTTCAGGATTTGGAGGAGGCCTCAAGACTAAAGCAAAAGCTAAAGGAGGCGCTTACCCGTTACGAAAAGCACCAGAAACGACAGGAAAAGAGCCGCAAAAAGGGGCAGCCAGAGGTGACAGCAGAGGATATCGCAAAGGTCATTTCCACTTGGACAAAGGTTCCGGTGAGCCGCCTGACCGAAAAAGAGAGCGAACGGCTGTTAAAGCTGGAATCTATTCTGCACAAGCGCGTGATCGGACAGGAAGAAGCCGTATCGAGCGTTGCGCGGGCGATGCGCCGCGGCAGAGTCGGACTGCAGGATCCGAGACGACCGATCGGTTCGTTTTTGTTCCTCGGTCCCACAGGTGTCGGAAAGACGGAGCTTTCCAAGGCGCTGGCAGAAGCGATGTTTGGTTCAGAAAACGCGCTGATCCGCGTGGACATGTCGGAATATATGGAAGGGCACTCTGTTTCGAAAATGATCGGCTCGCCTCCGGGCTATGTCGGCTTTGACGAGGGTGGACAGCTTTCTGAAAAGGTTCGCAGAAATCCGTATTCGGTGGTTTTATTTGACGAAATCGAAAAAGCGCACCCGGATGTTTTCAATATTTTGCTACAGGTGCTGGACGATGGGCATATCACGGATTCCAGGGGCAGGAAGGTCAGCTTCAAAAATACCGTCATCATCATGACGTCCAACGCTGGTGCACAGCGGATTGTGGAGCCAAAAAATCTCGGCTTTGCGGCAAAAGAAGATGCGCAAAAGACTTACGAAAAGATGAAAGCCGGCGTGATGGAAGAGGTAAAACGCCTGTTCAAACCGGAATTTTTAAACCGGATAGATGAAACGATCGTATTCCATCAGCTGACAAAAGACGATATGAAGCGAATTATCAATCTGCTGGCACAGAGCCTGATTACGCGCTGCCGGACGCAGCTGGATATCAGCCTGACACTGACACCATCTCTGAAAGAGCATATCGTAGAAAAATACAGCAACCTGAAAATGGGTGCAAGACCGTTAAAGAGAGCAATTCAGACGCTGATCGAGGACGCACTTGCGGAAGAAATTCTGTCGGGACGGGTAAAATCCGGCGATCATGTGAGTGCAGGCTTCCGCGAGAATAAAGTTGTTTTCAGCGTCAAAAACAAATAAACAGCAAACCGCCGCAAAGGCGGACAGGAGGACAAAAGAATGGCAGCAGTAGCAGAACTCATCAGAACAGAAGCAGACGGAAAGATCAGCTTCGGCAATCATCTTCTGCAGGAAAAGCGCAAGAAGGAGGGCTTTGAGGCCGGCGGCGATGAGTACAAGGTAAAGACTTTTAAAGAGATTACCAAGCTGGAAAGAAACGGCATGTTTGTCTATGAATCTGTGCCCGGCACGAGCGTAGAGCATTTTGCGGAGAGCGAAAATGGCGTCAGCTTCACGGTAGAGGGCACAGAGGACGCGCAGATCACACTCGGTCTGGAGGAAGATACGGAATATGATGTGAAAATCAACGGTGAGGATGCGGGCAGAATGCGCACGAACCTTGGCGGAAAGCTGAATGTGAGCGTGGAGCTTGCTGGAATCGGAGAAGTAAAGGTAGAAATTTCAAAATAAATGGCAACCAAAATAAAAACCAGATTTTTCTGTCAGGAATGCGGCTATGAAACGGCAAAATGGCTGGGGCAGTGTCCGGGCTGTAAGGCGTGGAACTCCCTCGTAGAGGAACCGGTTTCCGTGTCCGCAGGCGGAAAAGAGAAAAAGCAGGTGCTGTCCGGGGTGCAGAGCGCTCCGGCGGTGCTGAATGAAATTTCGATGGAAGAGGAAAGACGCACGGAAACCGGGATGGGAGAGCTCGACCGGGTACTGGGCGGCGGAATCGTTACCGGCTCGCTGACGCTGGTCGGCGGCGACCCGGGTATCGGCAAATCGACGCTTCTTTTGCAGATGTGCAGGAACCTTTCGTTAAAAAAGCAGCACATTTTGTATGTATCAGGCGAGGAATCCTTACGCCAGATCAAAATGCGCGCGATGCGGATCGGCGATTTTTCGGACACACTGGAGCTGTTCTGTGAGACGAACCTGAATCGGATTGAGGAGGTAATCCAGCAGAAAAAGCCTCAGATCGTCATCATTGACTCCATCCAGACGATGTACAATGAAGCGGTCAGCGCGGCGCCCGGCAGCGTGTCGCAGGTGCGCGAATCGACTGGTGTTTTGCTGCGGCTGGCAAAAGGGCTCGGTATTTCGATTTTTATCGTCGGCCATGTGACCAAAGAGGGAACGGTTGCAGGTCCCAGAGTGCTCGAGCATATGGTGGATACGGTGTTGTATTTTGAGGGTGACCGACATGCATCTTATCGAATCCTTCGGGGTGTCAAGAACCGTTTTGGCTCAACCGATGAGATCGGTGTGTTTGAGATGCGCCAAGAGGGGCTGACAGAGGTGTTAAACCCGTCGGAATTCATGTTAAATGGCAGACCTGCCGGCGCGAGCGGCTCGGTCGTCTCCTGCTCAATGGAGGGGACTCGTCCGATGCTCACGGAGATTCAGGCGCTCGTCTGCCACAGCAATTTTGGCATTCCACGCCGTCAGACGACCGGAACGGATTTTAACCGCGTCAATTTGCTGATGGCGGTATTGGAAAAACGGCTTGGCATGCAGATCGGGGGGTGTGATGCTTACGTCAATCTGGCGGGCGGCATTCGGATTACAGAGCCTGCCATCGATCTTGGAATCGTGATGGCAATCATGTCGAGCTTCAAAAACAGCCCCGTCCCGGAGGGCGTTGTCGCCTTCGGGGAAGTGGGCCTGAGCGGGGAAGTACGCGCCGTTTCGATGGCGGAGCAGAGAGTGAGGGAGGCGCAGAAGCTCGGTTTCACAACCTGTATCCTCCCCCAGGTCTGTCTCGAAAAAATGCCGAAAATTTCCGGCATCCGATTAGTCGGTGTCCGCAGTGTTGCCGACGCCGCGCGGGAGCTGTAAGAACGCCCTACAGCGGCTGGTTGGGATAACCCGGAAAATAAAACGGAAGGGTCGCACCCGGAACAGGATATACCGCGATCTTGTCGTCGAACAGATTTTTTTCAGACGGCGCTTCGTCGTTTTTGGAAACCGGATTGACGCCGTCGGGAGAGAGGATGCAGTCATCCGCAAGGTCAGAAGGACGGTCTGATTCTGGAATTACAGGATACATGACAAAAACCTCCTTTTCATTGTTGGATTTAAAAAGCGATAGGAAAGCTTTTGGGATCAGTATGTATCTTTTTTGGGGAAAATATTCTATTGTCGTGAACTGCAACATTTTGAAAAAGTAGTTGACAAAAGATACAGTGGTGCGATACAATATGATCAAGTTGAGAAGTTATCAACCCACAAAATCAGGCAGGATGTTTTCCGCAAGGAGGATGTCCTGCCATCCCCCCACAAAGATTCGATACCTGCTGATTTCGTGTCAGCAGGTTTTTTATTTGTTCATGACAATAGAATGCTCGCAGAGCGTGCATTCTATTGTTGCATAAGAAAGTTCGTTTCTATACAATGTTATACAATAAAAAACGCTCCGCGAGGATGCACACTCGACGCAAGGGTAGATGGTTGCCGAAGCAACCGCGCCTCGGCGCAAAAATATACTAAGGCACATTCTTTTTATATTTTATATGGAGAATTTATATGGAGAATACGAATGAAAAAAACGGTTTTAAAGGAAAATAATTCCTGCAGAATGCAGTGTATCGCAGAAGAAAATCTGGAACAGGAAATGGACAGCCAGGTAGAGCCGTTTCTGAAACAGGTTCAGATTTGCGGGTGGATGGAGGTCGCGCCCGAAGGCGGTGAATCGCAGGAGCGTGATGTGGCATCGGCAGACAGCACATCGCAAAAGTCTGAGAACGCACCAGAAGACGGCGTGGCTCAGAGAAAAACAGCTAAGACGGGCGGTCTGTATTATGAACTGTATCCGCAGGAGACACAAAAAGGGACGATCGTGATCAGCTATGGCTTTACAGAGTCCTGCCTGAAATATCATGAATTGATTTACTATTTTTATCTGCAGGGATATCAGGTGGCGATTATGGATCACAGAGGGCATGGAAAATCCATGCGTGAAGTGGAAGATCACACAATTGTACACATTGGATTGTTTTCCCGATATGTAAAAGATCTGCACCGGTTCGTCAAAACAGTGGTAAAGCCGATGGCAAAAGATCTGCCGCTGTATCTGTACGCACATTCCATGGGCGGCTGTATCGGCGCATTTTATCTGGAGCAGTACCCTGAGGATTTTGCCAAAGCGGTTCTGAATGCACCGATGTTGGGAGTGAATCTGGGCGGCGTGCCGTCCTGGGCGGCGCGGGTGCTGTGTGATTTTAAAGTGTTCGGAGGCAATGGGAAGGATCGTCTGCTCACACAGGGCACTTTTGATCCGGAAGAGTCTTTTTCGGACGCGTCCTGCAGCTCCGAAGCGCGCCATGATTATTATATGAAAAAACGGCGGGAGGATGAAAGCTGCCAGACCTCTTCAGGAAGCTATGAATGGGGCAGGGAAGCGATCAATGCCGGGAAATTTGTCATCAGCAAAAAGCAGGCGAAAAAGGTGAAGACGCCGGTGCTTTTATTTCAGGCGGGAAAAGATACGCTCGTAACGCCCGGAGCACAAAAAGAGTTTATCAAGAGGATCCCAGATGGACAGCTGGTGGTTGTGCCCGATATCCGGCATGAAATTTACCGCGCGCCAAACAGCGTCCTGCAGCCGTATCTGGAAATGATTTTTGAATTTTATGACAGTGGGGAAAAAGTCCTGTAAAAAAGGAGGATCGGCAGAAGTTTCGCTTTCCTGCCGACGATATGAAAGCAAGACTTGTTGCGTATTGACCGCCGGGGTGGTATGATAGAAGAAATGCAGACGGGCATAGTTTGCACAGTTTTGAGCGAAATGGAGATTAGAATGGAACAGTTAGCAATTTTTGGCGGGGAGCCGGTTCGGAAGACACCGATTTCCTATGGGCACCAGTATATTGATGATGCGGACATAGAAGCGGTTGCAAATGTGCTGCGCAGCGATGCGCTTACCTGTGGACCGAAGGTGACAGAGCTGGAGAAGCGTTTGTGCGAAGTAACCGGGGCAAACTATGTCGTTATGGTCAGCAACGGAACGGCGGCGCTGCATCTGGCTGCGATGGCGGCGGGCATTACGAAAGGGGATGAGGTAATCGTAACCCCCCTGACGTTTGCTGCTTCAGCCAACTGCATTTTGTATTGCGGCGGCACGCCGGTATTTGCTGATGTAAAGCGTGACACCTACAACATCGATCCGGAGAGTATCCGCAGCCATATCACGGAGAAGACAAAAGCTGTCGTTGCGGTGGATTTTACCGGTCAGGCAGTGGAGCTGGATGAGATCCGTCAGATCTGCAAGGAGCATAATCTGATGCTGATCGAGGATGCGGCGCATGCGATCGGCACACAGTATAAAAATAAAAAAGTAGGCAGCATCGCAGATTTTACAACCTTCAGTTTTCATCCGGTCAAAACCGTAACAGCCGGAGAAGGCGGCGCGATTGCGACCAACGATGAGAAGCTGTATCACAGGCTGCTTCGGCTGCGCTCTCACGGAATTACGAGAAATCCGGATGAGATGGTACATCCGACCGATGCGAAGTGGTACAATGAACAGGTTGAGCTCGGCTATAACTATCGGATGACAGATTTTCAGGCGGCGCTTTTGCTCAGCCAGTTAGACAAGCTGGACCGTTTTATCGAAAGAAGAACTCAGATTGTAAAACGCTACAACGAAGCATTTGCAGAGTGCCCGGAGCTTGTGCTGCAGCGGGAGATCCCGGAGTCAAAGACGGCACGCCATTTGTATGTCATTCAGTTAAACCCTGAGCTGCTGACCTGCACCAGAAGAGAGTTTTTCGATGCGTTGTATGCGGAAAATGTGCATGTACAGGTGCACTATCTGCCGGTTTACTGGCATTCCTATTATGAAAAGCTGGGCTATCCCAAGGGACTGTGCCCGAATGCGGAGTACCTGTATGAGCATGTGATGAGCATCCCGCTCTTTTACAGCATGACAGACGAGGACGTGGAAAGCGTCATCACTGCGATTAAAAAAGTGCTTGCTTATTACAGGAGATAGATTGGAGAACGAACATGAAGAAATTTTTGGAGCTCATTTCCGAAGAGATGGGAAAAGGCTTTGAAGCTGCAGGTTATGAGGCACAGTTGGGACGCGTAACCGTGTCCAACCGTCCCGATCTGTGCGAATATCAGTGTAACGGCGCGATGGCGGGCGCAAAAAAATACCATAAAGCCCCGATCATGATCGCCAACGACGTAGCGGAAAAGCTGACGGACAGCGCAGTATTTTCTGAAGTATCTGCGGTTGCGCCCGGATTTTTGAACCTGAAAGTAAAGGACAGTTTTGTCTGCGAATATTTAAAAGAGATGGCTGCAGCGGAGAAGTTTGGCGTAGAGCCTCCCGAAAAGAAAAAAACCATCGTTGTCGATTACGGCGGTCCCAACGTTGCAAAGCCGCTCCACGTCGGTCATCTGCGCTCCGCAGTCATAGGCGAAAGCATCAAGCGGATCAACCGTTACAAAGGACATAGGGTTATCGGCGATGTCCATCTGGGCGACTGGGGACTGCAGATGGGTCTGATCATTACCGAGTTAAAAGCACGCAAGCCCGAGCTGCCTTATTTTGATGAAAGCTTTACCGGGGAATATCCGCAGGAGGCTCCCTTTACCGTATCTGAGCTGGAAGAAATCTATCCGACAGCGAGCGGCAAGTCCAAAGAAGATCCTGCGTATAAGGAGGCAGCGCTGGAAGCAACACTGCGCCTGCAAAGCGGTGACCGTGGCTACCGCGCGCTGTGGAAGCATATTATTGCGGTATCTGTAGCCGATCTGAAAAAAAACTATAGCAACCTGGATGTGGAATTTGATCTCTGGAAGGGCGAATCCGATGCAGACCCGCTCATTCCGGGACTGGTAAGTCGTTTAAAAGAATCCGGCCTTGCGTATGAAAGCCAGGGTGCGCTGGTTGTAGATGTTAAAGAGGATACTGATACGAAGGAAATGCCGCCTTGCATCATCTTAAAATCCGATGGCGCGGCGCTGTATGCAACGACAGACCTTGCAACAATTGTGGACCGTATGGAGAATCTGCATGCGGATTCCCTGATCTATCTTGCGGACAAGCGTCAGGAGATGCACTTTGTACAGGTGTTCCGTGTAGCGAAAAAGGCGGGGCTGGTAACCCCTGAAACAGAGTTAAAATATGTTGGTTTCGGCACGATGAACGGCAAGGACGGAAAGCCCTTCAAGACGAGAGAGGGCGGCGTTATGCGTCTGGAATACCTGATCCGCGATATCGACGAGGAAATGTACCGTAAGGTATCCGAAAGCCGTCATGATCTGTCTGAGGAAGAGGCAAGAAAGATCGCCAAAATCATCGGTCTTTCCGCAATCAAATACGGAGATCTGTCCAATCAGGCTTCTAAGGACTATATTTTCGATATTGATCGCTTCACTTCCTTCGAGGGAGACACGGGTCCGTATATTCTGTATACAATCGTGCGTATTAAATCGATCCTTGCCAAGTATCAGGAGCAGGGAAAGAGCCTGGAAAACCTGTGCCTGGAAGAGGCGCAGGGCGCTTCCGAAAAAGATCTGATGCGTCAGCTGTGCAGCTTCAATGCAATGATGGACAGTGCCTGTGAGGAAACTGCGCCCCATAAGATCTGCGCGTACATTTATGATCTGGCGAACGCGTTCAACAAGTTTTACCACGAGACAAAGATTCTGGCAGAAGAGGATCAGAAGAAGCAGGCAGGCTGGATTGCACTGCTGAAGCTGACCAAAGAAGTGCTGGAAACCTGCATCGATGTACTGGGCTTCTCCGCACCCGACAGAATGTAAAAAACAATAGAATGCACGCTCTGCGAGCATTCTATTGTCATGAATAAAATTCTACGCCGCAGCTGGTTTTTACCGCAGATCTTCAGCGTGTGGTTTTTACCAGCTGCGGCTTTTATGTTGTTCGTTTAACCACGCGACAGCTTCCAGACAGCCCTCCTGGGTCAGGGGAAACTGTTTTGTTGTCTTTTGCTCGGCGGGCGTTTTGACAAAGCAGAAGGGCTCCGGCCAGATCGTGACGTCCATACAGTCCCCCTCTTCAATTTTTCCTTTGGAAAGCCGATATCGCATGCCGCAGTAGCTTCCGGTCTGCGCTTCTTTTTTGATATAGTTCACATGAATGATTTCCGGTGAGATCATAGTTTCCTCCAATGGCAGTGCTGCAGTTTTCTGCAGAGCTTAGAAAAACAGCGGGATACCGACCAGTCCAAAGTAGCCGACGGATAAAATTCCGGCGATACTAAGCAGCGTGCGGTAGATTTTTTTCTGGAACAGCTCCGGGACGGTGCTTGCAAGGTATCCGGCGATCAGAATACATGGCAGCAGATAGCGTCCCTGAGCCATGGATTCGATCAGCCAGGAGTTTACAATGGATGCAGCAAGCTCACCCACCATCAGCAGCGTGCAGATAACAAAACGGATTTTGCCCTGCAGATTGTCAGGTTGTCGGAACGTGGCGATTCCGATTCCTGCAAACAGTGCAAGATAGAGCAGCCCCATGCACCAGTAGTACCACGCGCCGGTATCGTGATCCTGTAAAAGTCCGCAAAAGCTCTTGTAGCTCATGGCAAACCAGTCCGGGTTTTCGGCAAAGACGTCAGAAAGCGTATAGCCGCGGCTGTACATATGCCAGGACGGGTTCAGCTCTTCGGTCGGGGTAGACGGATTTTTGTCGTAGTCGGCGTACTGGATGGCGACCGCTTCCTTGACCTGAGATTTTTCCGTACCGTAGTGCGCGATGTCAAAGCCTGCCCGGAATGCAAAGACGGCGAGAAAAATGCCCACAATAATCAGGTAATTACGCCAGAGCACTTTTTTCTGTAAGGGGTCTTTCTGCCAGATCAGCCGCAGCAAAAGGACGAAGAAGGACAGCGCCAGAATCGCGAGATAGCACTGCTTTCCGAGGGCGATGTTGCCAAACAAAAGCCCTAAAAGAAGAAAAGCAGGAATATCTCTCCGGCATAAATTTTTCTTTTCCACGGTGCGATAAAGCAGACTCTGCGGGTTGCACAGCAGGCAGGTGATCGCGAAAGCGATGGTAAAATCCAGCGCATCTGCCGTCGTATAGGAGAAAATGTACCAGGACTGGACGCAGATTCCGAGTGCGACCATGAGCCAGTTTTTCTGACGGATATTCCGGACAAAATAAAAGGCGAGGGCGGCAAACAGCAAAAGGTTCGGAACTCGGTAGTAGGCAAGGCTACAGAACATCGTTTTAAAAAGCAGGGCGATCTTTCCGGCAAGATAAAAGTACCAGGTGTAATTTTCCAGCTTGGTGTAACCGTAGCCGCTATAGGTCTGAGCAACAGCGGGATCCCGCATATCGGGCGGCAGAAAGTGCGTCATGCCGTAATCCAGACAGGCTTTGACGTCCCATTCGTCGGGATGCAGACCGAGGGCAGAAAACAAACCGATGATACAGACGACGAGCAGTGCACCTGCAATCACTGCCGTACTGATGAGGGCAAACCAGTCAAAGTGCCCGGAGCTGTCCGGCAGGAACAGCGTTTTCAGATAAGAAGCGATACCATTGCGGAAAAATAAAAGCACACAGAGCAGCAGCGCGATGGACAGGGCAAGGAAAAAGCGCTGGCGCACATATAAAACGTGGAGCTTTGCAGCCGCATTTTCGGCAGCCTCCCGGATACTGTCAGCAGAAAGCAAAAAGCTGCTGTCGGGATTTTTCGGTGTGAAAACGAGCTCTTCCCCGTTTAACTGCCAGGAGGCGTTGACGGGGAAAGCCTGGGCTTCCAGATCGGCAGCTTCCATTGTGAAAAAAGCTTCTCCGTTTAGGAAAAATCCGACGTGTGTGACGCGATAGGATTCCTGGGTGTTCGTCGGGTCGAACCGAAATAAGCTAAGATTGCGCAGATCGGGCAGACCGGAAAAGGTGACGATGTTGCCGTCCCGGGTTCCGTCAGTGGAGTTGCCCTGCGAAAGTTCGTCATTGTCGCTGTAAAAAAGCTGGGACAGGACGGATGTGTCATCGTTTCTCAGATAAAGATCCGCCGACCACGAAAAATGATCCGGCGCTTTCAAAACCCAGATAAACGACGCCAGGAATAAAATCAGGATCGGAAGATAAAGGAATAGATTTTTTCTGGATGTATGCATGAAATGTCCTCTTTCATTATAAAATAAGCTGTTTTCTAACAGTAAGTATAGCGGAATTAAAAAATTTTTCAACTTGAATAGCAATTTGTTGGTGGACTTCGACGAACAAAAATAAGCGGTGGTTTAGGATAAAACGCAGTGCCCGGAACAAATTCGCCGGGATGGGAACACAACAGAGCAAATTTTTCTTGACAGGCGGGGCAGCAGAGAGGACAATTGGGAAAAAGAAGTAGCTTGGTCAGATTTTGCAGGAGGGCAGAACCGGATGCCTGGTATACGATTGCCTTGGGCACGACTTCTGCAGAATGGGGAGGGTTTCTTTTCATGATTCAAAAAACGAATGTCTGGAAAACAGCGGCGGGTTTGCTGCTTACAATTTCGATGATGATAAGCTCTGTAGCGATGACGGCGCAGGCGGAAAGTACAGAAACCTCTGACTACGGTGCGCCGGCATATGGGACGAAAGCGGCGAACCTGCATCGGCTCACCTCACAGGAGCAGGTGCAGACGGTTTCCAAAGCGCTGCAGCCAGTCGCAGATGTGGTCGGCGTCTTGACGAAATCTCATAACGTATCCGTGATCCATTACAGTGATGTAGATGAACTCGGACTGATCCGCCGGTCGGACGGAAGCGGCGTGGTGCTGGTGATGGACGGCAGCAGAATTTATATTGCGACAGCAGCGCATTGCTTAAAACATAACCATACAGAAGTGATTCTGCCGGACGGAACAAGATGCAGCGCTGCTGTGCTGTATCGCAGCACCGAGACAGACACAGGATTTCTGACGGTGGAATACAGCCAGCTGCCGGAAGAAGTGCTGGGCGGGATTACCCCGGCAGCCGGAGCGGACGCGTCCGCGCTTGGAATGAAAACAGGCGATGCACTTGTTGCCGTGAGCTCTCTGGACAGCCCGAGTTCTGCCAGCTGTATCGGCGTTCTGGATCAGCTGTCCGTCATCTATCCGAACAATCCGGGTCAGAATGTGCTGCAGTTTTATTCGGAAACGAGTTACGGTTCAAGCGGCGGCGCGGTTTATACGCAGAATGGGATTTGGGTTGGGAGTATTTCCGGTGGTGATACCTACGGCACCTGCTGGGCAGTTCCCTATGGGGCGATTTTGACAGAATTTCAGAAGTGTCTGATTGAACTGGCAGCGCAGAGCGCTGGCTCGTGATATAATGAGCGCAAGTGAGCGGGAACAGGCGAAGCTTGCTCATCGCGAACGGCGAATGCCGATCATGAACGAAGTTCATGATATAAAGATGCAGCAGAAGCACAGACAGGAGGAAAAGATTGAAAAATAAAATTTTTCAATCGCGAGATTTGTGTCTGCACGCACTTGACACAAACTCGACATGCGCAAAAAATGTGCGTAGAAATGAGGAAAGCTATGACAGCAGATCTGTATTATGAGACAGCAAGGAAGCTGGTGTTAAAGGACAAAAGAGAGGTTTTTGTGCGGCAGCTGAATGCTGGAGACGCAGAAGCTATGCTGGTTTACTTACAGAAAACAGCACAGGAGACCCATTTTCTGATGCGTCTTCCGGAGGAAGCGGTTTATACGCTGGAGAACGAGCGGAAAATTCTGCAGAATACGAGAGAATCAAAGCAGACATTTATGCTGGGGGCACTGACTCAGGATGGAAGTGTTGTTGGAAATGTGGGCATATTTCCCATCGGGGAACGGTTTAAGGTGCGCCATCGGGCGAGCCTTGGAATTGCAGTAGTTCAGGAATACTGGAATACCGGTCTGGGAACGGTGCTCATAAACGGCGCGATTGATCTGGCGCGCAAGGCTGGCTATGAACAGCTGGAGCTTGGCGTATTTTCAGACAACAGCAGTGCACTCCATTTATATCAGAAGCTGGGATTTCAGGAGGTCGGCAGAATGCCCAATGCCTTCAAGCTCCCGGACGGAAGCTACGCGGACGAAATCATGATGGTGCTGCCCTTCACAAATGCTTCCTGATGTAAAAAGGTTACAGTTCACCCGAGCCATTCGCAAAAACGCCTCTGCGAGGCTTTCCGCGGAAGCTACGAGTGAACTGTAAAAAAATAAAATTACCCATTGACTTTTTCAGAAACCTTTGATATTATAATCAAGCAGTCGCGAAGAGCGGCGAACAATTATGGGGTCTTAGCTCAGCTGGGAGAGCATCTGCCTTACAAGCAGAGGGTCATAGGTTCGAGCCCTATAGGCCCCATATATATTTGTGGCGAGATAGCTCAGTTGGCTAGAGCATGCGGTTCATACCCGCAGTGTCGAGGGTTCGAATCCCCCTCTCGCTATGATTGGAACGCTTCGGAGAAATCCGGAGCGTTTTTGTTTTACCAGTTTACTCGCAGCTTTCTGGTTACAGATTCTATGCTTGCATGAGAATCTGTAACCAGAAAGCTGCGAAGAGAGCGCCAATTCATGAGCAAATGCTCATGTACTGTAAAGAAGCAGAAACGAAAAACAAGAGATAGACTACCAGCCCCAAAACTATTCCATACAGCAAAGGGACAAGTTATACACTCCTTGTATTTAATGATTATGGTAGAAAAGCCTAGAATAAATGATATAATTTTAAATGTCTTTACATGAACACTTAAAGCGCAGAAAAACAAGTAATTTCATAAATGTTATTATTTTGAGCGCAAATGTAAAGCAATGTTGATAGAAAAAATTGTTTATTTTATTTAAAATTGTTCTTAAAGGAGGACACAAAATGGAAATTGGAAATAAAATCAACCATTTAAGGAAACTTTCGGGAATGACACAAGAACAATTAGCAGAAAAACTTAACGTGTCCAGACAGACTATTTCCAAATGGGAGTCAGACAGCACTTCCCCTGATTTAGAAAGTATCGTTAAAATAAGCAGAATTTTTCATGTGTCATTAGATGATTTGCTAAAGGAAGGAGAAGCCGGTGTGGCAAACAAAACTGATGAGCAAATAACTTTAGAAGATTTGATGAAAATAAATCTTCATAACAGAAAAATGACACTGTTGCTAATTAGTGGACTGATTTTTATTATGGTTAGCATATTAAATTTCGCCTATGTAATCGCGCTACAAAGCACAACATTTAGTACCCAATATATGCTATATCGATATATCGTTACAGGACAATACGAAAATGCCCCTATTGATTATATGCGGTTAATGATACCGTCTATTATTGCGGCAGCAATCGGAGTGATACTGTTCATAAATTATACCATTGAAAGAAGAAAAAAAGGAGACTGAAAATATGTATAAGACAAAGAAGTTTATTTCATATATGGCTTTATGTGTGTTAATCTTTTCTTTATGTGCGTGTGGGGAAAAAGGTAGTGAAAACGCTGCTATTTATGGAGAAACCGTCGGAGGATTGGAAGATAATGAGCTTTTTGCAATTATTGATACAAATGCTTCTTTACCTGTTTTACTTGTTACCTCACAAGTATATAATGACGGTTTGGGAAATCAGGCAGCACTTAATTGTGATGTATATTATTTGATAGATAAGGAAGTTAGAAACATAGGAACAATAGAAAGTATGGGAACAGCATATCCTATTGCCTATGATGAAACAGGTATTTATGCTGCTTCCGGTCACGATATGCAGCGTTTTGAAATTGAAAAATCCGGTTCGCTCAGACTGGCAGAGGGGATTTATGAGCAATTTGACAAAAGTGGAAATGCTGCTTATACCATGAAAAAAGGGGACGAAACAAAGGTAATTACAGAAGAAGAATACTATGCAGCTTTTGAAAAATACAGTAATGCTACCATAGTAAATTTCTCTTATGGTGCGTCGGACGCTGGCAAGGCAGAGGTAGTAACTAATAATGAGCTGGAAACCCGTCAAGGAAATATAGCAGAAGATGTTAATGTACCAGAAATTGTACAAGAGACAGCCACGGAATTTGCAGTCAAAAAAATGGAAACCGGACAATATCAAGATTGGAAAATTGGTTTTTTAGAACTTGCATACACTTATGAGGATTTGAACGGGAAAACATTTGATGTTTATCAAATGGATTACGAATGTAAAGCAGAAAATCCTCAAAAAGTAACATTGACGGGCGGAATGACTATGGACGAAAACGGTTGGGTTAGACCAGAATATGCTAACTCCACATTTCTTATTTTTGAAAGGCAGGACAATGAAATTTTTTATGCCGCTACTTTGGTAGAAAATGATTGTGCGCCGGGAGATGATATTTTTACAAACGACTTACAGACAGCACTTAAAGAATAGCAAACCCAGTCGAGCCAGTCAACGGCAAGATGAACGGCTCTTACAGAGCCGCCGTTGACAGCCCCGCCCGGTTTTGCAGTTAGGCAGTCAAGGAGCGACAGCC
>OGQB01001061.1_pt1 | contig 25031 bp, 18 predicted proteins | sample 1553071 | NCBI WGS metagenome assembly OGQB01 (sample SAMEA2580284, study PRJEB22360) | human gut metagenome | biome: human gut; feature: human-associated habitat; material: faeces | place: Denmark | collected 2008/2010
GCGGTCTGGGATTTAGAGGTTCAAGAAAATCTACTCCATATGCAGCACAGATGGCAGCTGAGACAGCAGCTAAGGCAGCATTAGTACATGGTCTTAAGACAGTAGATGTATTCGTAAAAGGACCGGGATCAGGAAGAGAAGCAGCAATCCGTGCACTTCAGGCATGCGGAATTGATGTAGTAAGCATCAAGGACGTAACACCGGTACCGCACAACGGATGTCGTCCACCGAAACGCAGAAGAGTCTAATTATACTCTGCTGTATAAGAAAAGCAGTTATTTAATAGTAAATGTTGACGCAGCGGCATGAGTACCGCTGGCATGTATAATAATTAGGAGGATAGAAATGGCAGTAAATAGAGTTCCTGTTCTTAAAAGATGCCGTTCATTAGGAATGGATCCGATTTACCTCGGAATCAATAAGAAATCTAACAGACAGTTAAAAAGAGCAAACAGAAAGATGAGCGAGTATGGTCTTCAGCTTCGCGAGAAACAGAAAGCAAAATTCATCTACGGTGTTCTTGAAAAACCTTTCAGAAACTACTATGCAAAGGCAAAACAGCAGGAAGGAATGACAGGTGAAAACCTTATGATCATCCTTGAGTCAAGACTTGACAACGTTGTTTTCCGTCTTGGACTTGCTAGAACAAGAAAAGAAGCTAGACAGATCGTTGATCATAAGCACGTTCTTGTAAACGGCAAACAGGTTAACATCCCATCTTACCTTGTAAAGGCTGGAGATGTTATTGAAATCAAAGAGAACAAAAAAGGTTCACAGAGATATAAAGAGATTCTTGAAGCTACAGCTGGAAACATGGTACCAGAGTGGCTTGAGGCAGACGCTGAGAATCTTAGAGGTACAGTAAAAGAGCTTCCTAACAGAGAAGCAATCGATGTACCGGTTGACGAGATGCTTATCGTCGAGCTGTATTCTAAATAATAATTTGTAACTGTTCAGAGCCAAGCAAAATTTCATAAAACAGCTATAAAATGCTTGCATTTTTAAGACTGTTTTTGAAATTTTATTTGGCGGATACGCCACACCGACGAAATGCGTAGCATTTTGGAGGTTGGCTCTGAACATTTACAATAATTACGATTTGAAAGGATTGCGCAGGCATTTATGCAGGGCAATCCTAACTAATCTGAACAAGTTGTTTAGATACAGTTTTGTACCCCCTCAACATATATTAAGCCCATAAGGAGGGTCTGTGTAGTGTTTGATTTTAATAAACCGAATATTGAAATTACAGATGTTTCAGATGACAAGAAATACGGAAGATTTGTCGTAGAACCGCTGGAGAGAGGATACGGAACTACGCTTGGTAACGCGCTGAGAAGAATCATGCTTTCTTCCCTGCCGGGAGCAGCAATCAGTTCTGTGAAAATCGACGGTGTACTGCACGAGTTCAGTTCCATCCCGGGTGTTAAAGAAGATGTGACAGAGATCATCATGAACCTGAAATCTCTGGCTATCAAGAACACATCTGAGTCTGATGAAGTGAAGACAGCTTATATCGAGTTCGAAGGAGAAGGCGTTGTAACAGGTGCTGATATCCAGTGCGACTCTGATATTGAGATTGTAAACCCGGAGCAGGTAATTGCTACATTAAGCGGTGGCAAAGACAGCAAGCTTTATATGGAACTTACAATCACAAAAGGAAGAGGATATGTAAGCTCAGATAAGAATAAGACAGAAGATATGCCAATCGGTGTTCTTCCAATCGATTCTATCTACACACCGATCGATCGTGTCAACCTGACAGTTCAGGATACACGTGTAGGTCAGGTTACAGATTATGACAAACTGACACTTGATGTCTGGACAAAAGGTACAATGGCTCCTGATGAGGCTGTCAGCCTTGCAGCAAAAGTGTTAAGTGAGCATCTGAAACTCTTCATCGACCTGTCAGAGGTAGCTCAGCAGGCAGAAGTTATGATTGAGAAAGAGGATGACGAGAAAGAAAAAGTTCTTGAGATGAGCATTGATGAACTTGAGCTTTCTGTTCGTTCTTACAATTGTCTGAAGAGAGCCGGAATCAACACAGTTGAAGAGCTCACAAACAAGACTCCGGAAGACATGATGAAGGTTCGTAACCTTGGTCGTAAGTCTCTCGAAGAAGTTCTTGCAAAACTGAAAGAACTCAATCTGGAACTGAACCACGGAGAAGAATAATATTCTTTATCCGTACTATGATAAAGTATCAGGACGCTTAGGTCCTGCACAGGCTGAATTCACAGATTGTGAATATTAGCCCGCTGAAGATTAAATATCCTGATGGTAAGCCCGAAGAGCACAGCAGGAGCATTTGATTAGTAAGCCCGAAGACGCATAACCAAATGTTAATTAATGGAGGAAATTTGAAATGGCAAAGTATAGAAAACTTGGCAGAACAGCAAGCCAGAGAAAAGCTTTACTTAGAAACCAGGTAACAGCACTTCTTAACAACGGAAAGATCGTTACAACAGAAGCTAAGGCAAAAGAGATCCGTAAGCAGGCAGAAAGCCTGATCGCTCTTGCTGTAAAAGAAAAAGATAACTTCGAAGAAGTTACAGTAATGGCTAAAGTAGCACGTAAAGACGCTGATGGAAAACGTGTGAAAGAAGTTGTTGACGGTAAGAAAGTTACTGTTTATGACGAAGTTGAAAAGACAATCAAGAAAGATAAGCCAAGCAGACTGCACGCTAGACGTCAGATGCTGAAAGTTCTCTTCCCGGTTAAAGAAGGCGAGAAGAGAAACATGAAAGATGTTGACATGGTTGCAAAACTCTTTGATGAGATCGCTCCAAAATATGCTGATCGTAACGGTGGTTACACAAGAATCGTAAAGATTGGTCAGCGTAAAGGTGACGCAGCTATGGAAGTTCTGATCGAGCTTGTTTAATTTGATAATATAGCTGATTTTTGACTCCTATGTGAGATGTATGTCTTACATAGGAGTTTTTTGTATATTAGGAAAGTGCTTTCCTAATATCTTTACAACTGTGCAAGTCAAGAGATTACCGAAAAAATCTTTGGATGTATGGGGGAAATTTTTGATGAGGTGAAACTCAAAAATAAATTACCCAATTTCAAAATATATTACGATTGCCGGAAAAGAAAGTTTAAGTGATAATGGTGGCAAGATATTCATAAAGAAATCACATTTACACAACACAGGGATGATAAGGAGCGAACACTATGAAAAAGAAACAGGCAATCGCATTATTACTTGCAACAGTACTTGCCGGTACAGGTACTGTACCATATGCATTTGTGTCAACTGTGTATGCAGGACAAGGAAATGCACCGGATGCACCGACAAATCTCAAGACAGAGATGCTTAATGAAGCATATGGTATTGATACGAAAGACCCGGCTTTCTCATGGGTAGTCAATGACAAAGATCAAAAAGAAGTACAGACAGCTTATCGTATTATTATTTCAGAAACATCAGAACTGAAAGGTGAGGTGCTTGATACAGGCTGGGTGGAATCGGACGAGAACAGTTATGCACATGCAGAGGGTCTGTCAGATAAGCTGCAGGATAATGAACTTTATTACTGGCAGGTGCAGACAAAAGATAAAGATGGAAATGAGAGCCCGTTATCAGAAGCTTGTCCATTTATGACAAATGTATCAGGAGAATGGCAGAGTCTGAATGGAATTTGGGCAACACCGAATGCAACTCCGGAGTCAGGAGAAGAAGAGAAAGATCCAAGTCTATGGACAGACTTTACATTGGAACAGAAGATGTCCATCAAAGAAGGTGGAGCATTTGCAATGCTTGTCAGAATGGATGACGCTGGAAAGAATGGTTATATGGTTCAATTCCGTTCAAATGATAATCAGATTAAGATTCATCAGATTGATAATGGCACAATTAATACAAATGCATTTCAGGTAATCAATTTAGCTGAATCAGAAATAACATTACCAGAAGATGGAAGTGAATTTGGCGTAAGGATTGATTTCAAAGGAATAAGGATGACATTTTCTATTCTTACAGATTTGCAGAGTGAAGATGCACAGTATGTAGAAGTTGGGTCTGCTGAAGTAGATGGTGGTCGTACAGATGGAAGAATCGGATATCGTACCGGAAGAACAGAAGCTGGAACAATAGATGATTTGGTAATTACATCAACAGATGAAGCAAAGACAGTTTTGTATTCTTCAGATTTTGAGTCAGATGATAAGCTTTTCTCAGGTCTGTCTGTTGTAGATGGCAAATTAAATGTAGGAAAGTCAGTGTACAGTGTATGGTCCGGTGATACAACAAAGCCATATACAGGAGAGACAACTCTGGAAGAGTCAGATAAAGAAGATGAGAATCTCTTAACAGAAATCTCAAGATATTCTTTTTTCCGTAGTCCAAAGCTTACAATTGAAAATACTGATAACATTAATAAGGCAATTGTAAGTACGGCAAGCCGTGGAACAGCAAAGGACAGAGGCACGATTTATGATATATTCATGAACGGAACCTGCCTTGGGGCCGGATCAGCAAGAGAGATGTCTAATGTAGGTAAATACAGCACCGGAAGTGGATATACTCAAGTTTATTATAATTCTTATGATGTGACAGAACTTCTTACAAACGGAGATGCTAATGTAATCAGTGCTGTTGGAAATTCAAGAGATGACAGTCGAAGTATTTTGGTGCAGATGACGGTATTTTATAAGGATGGAACAAAACAGGTTCTGACTAATAGTGGTGTTGAAAATTCAGGATGGAAGACACTTGATGGAACAAATGCGTTTGGCGATGACGGCAGCGGTATCGGAACAGGATATGTAACACTTTTACATGATAATATTAATGCTGAGAAATATCCGGCAGGATGGCAGAATGCAGACTATGATGATAGTAAATGGGCGTCAGCAGTGATTAAGAATCAGGTGGCTGATTCAGCAACAGGAACGAGTGGAAGAGTTCTTTATCCATATACATCAGAGAATGTGCTTCGTGAGACTACGAAGGAAGCAACCAAGAAGGTATATATCAATAAATCAGGAAATGTAGTTGTAGATCTTGGAAAAGAGATTATCGGTGGTATGAAAGTCAACATCGAGAGTGACGCAAAGCAGTCTGTTACAGTTCATATGGGAGAAGAGATGAATGGTGATAACGTAAAATACCAGTTATCTGCAAAACCTGTTTATGAAGATACATGGACATTAAAAGAAGGCACAAACGAATTTGAGACCGCTACAATGCGTAATTTCCGTTATGTCGAGCTGATTGGTCTGGATGATGTAACAAAGCAGGCAATTGTGGACAATCCAGACAGCATCATGGGATGGGCGATCAAACAAGAATTTGATCAAGAGGATTCAAGCTTCAAGGCAACAGACGGTTCAGATGCAGCAACATTGTTAAATCGTCTGTGGGAACTTTCAAAGTATTCGATTGAAGCAACAAATCAGGATGTGTTTACTGATTCACAAGCCCGTGAGCGTGCTCCTTATGAAGGCGATTTATTGGTTAATTCAAGCACAAGTTATGCAGTGTCTGAAAATTATTCATTGGCAAGACATTCTAACGAATGGCTGATCGATAATCAGACCTGGCCAAATGATTACAGAATTTTTTCTGTAGAGATGTCTTATCTCGATTATATGTATACAGGAAACAAAGATTCTATTTCGGAGTACTACACAGGACTTAAGAAAAAACTGACAGAAGAAGTGGAATATGAAGATTCTGCAACAGGATTGATACGGGCAAATGGAAGTCAGGCAGGTAATACATCTTTGATTGACTGGCCAACATCCGAAAGAGATGGATACCAGGGAAGTTATTATGATGTGGTATTCAATGCAGAGTATGTTGGAATCTATCTTAAGATGGCGGATATTAGTACAGCACTTGGAAAGACAGATGATGCAAAATACTACACTGAGAAATCAGAGAAGCTCAAAGAAAGTCTTCTGAAATATGCATATGACAAGGAAAACGGATGCTTCTACGATTCTCTTGCAAAGGATTATGCAGCAACAAAGCATTCTTCCACCCATGCAACTGCTTATGCATTGACTTATGGTGTGTTTGACAGCCAGGAAATGGCAGATCAGATGTGTGATTTCGTATATGAAAAGTGCAAGGATGAATTTAAAGGAAGCGTTTATGTGACGTACTTTATTCTGAAGGGCTTGTATAATGGAAATCATGGAGATTATGCAGAAAAGCTGATGACGAATCAAAAAGTCGGAACGGATGTAAAGACATTTGCCTCTCTTCTGGATGATTTGAACTGTACGATCACACCGGAGGCATGGGGACACAAGTGGAAAGGAAACATGACAATGTCTCATCCGTGGGGTGCTGCACCAGGCTGCTCTATTGTACAGGGAACTTTTGGTATTATGCCGATAGATGCAGGATTTGATGAATTTACGATCAAGTTCCAGCCAGGTGAAGTTGCATCTGCAGAAGTGACAACACCGAGTGTGAAGGGAGAGATTCAGGCATCCTATGCAAATGGAACAGCTGACGATATTGAAAACCTGAAGATGACAGCCAGCGTTACGATTCCAGTAAATACAAAAGCAAAGGTTTCTCTTCCGGTTCCAAGTGCAAGATATACAACAATGTGTGTAAATGGAGAGAAAGTAAAAGGAACTAACGACGGGACTTACCTGACGGTAGAACTTGGATCAGGAACTTATGATTTGTCTCTCAGTGATGAGAAAGAAGATGCAGAAGTGACTCTGACTGGTAAAGTATCCGCAGATACAACAGAATTAATTCTTGGAAAGACAGCACAGATTAAGACCACCGTAAAGGATCAGTTTGGTGAAAAGTATACAGAAGCAAAAGGACTGAAATTAACCTATACAAGTTCTGACGAAACAGTAGCTACTGTAGATGAGAAGGGTGTTGTTACACCAGTGAAAGCCGGAACAGCGACCGTAACTGTAACAGCAGAGTACAACGGAACTAAGACAGAAATCGGTACATTGGACTTTAATGTAGTCAAAGTACTGAAAGGTACAGAAGTAAAAGTCAAGACAGATAAAGAAAAACTGGAAGTTGGAGATACTGCACAGGTTGTTCTTGTGAATGTTTACGATGACGGATCAGAAGAGGAAGTAAGTCTGGCTGGTGCAACCTTCAGTGTAGAAGGAGAAGGCGCAACAATTGATGAATCTGGCAATCTGACAATTACAGGAGCCGGTGAATTTAAGATCAATGTATCAACTACAACAGAATTTGAGGATGCAACAAAAGAGACAGGAACAGAAAACCTTACTTATGACACGATCTGGAGTTTTGATGGACAGAGTAGTCCGCTAAGTGGAGTTAATCTGAAAGATGGGAAGATTTATGCAGCAAAAGGACAGAAAGTTGTCAATACAGACGAAGACAAGAAGGGAAATGTAGTCAGCGGAACATTTACAATTGAAAATATTGCTGCCAATATCGCATTCAATGTACAGGATGGAAGTCATCAGTACTTCTGGCAGTTCCGTTCGGACAGCAAGACATTAAAGAAGCATACACAGATTGGTAATAACATTGCTGTTTATGGTGCAGAGGTTCCGATTGTTCTGAATGATGGGGAAAATACATTCCTTATTGCAACGGTAGGAGACAAGATTTACACTTACCTGAATGATGAACTGATTGATGTGTGCGATGTAAATAAAGAACTGCCGACAAGCGGTGGATTCGGAATCCGTAACGGTGGGTCTGAGAGCTCTTATATCAGTAATCTTAATGTAGGAAGCAATCTGAAATACACAGTGAGTACAACTGTAACAGCAGAAGAAAAAGTCCAGGTAAATAAGAACTTCCTGAATAAGACAATCGAGTATGCAAAACAGCAGAAAGAGTCTGAGGAGTTCAATAATGCAATTGTAGATGTACAAAAGTCTTTCAGCGAAGCACTGGAGAAAGCAGAAACAGTCGCAGCGGATAAAAATGCAACACAGGAAGAGGTTGATGCAGTATGGCAGAAACTACTCACGGAAGTACATAAGCTTGGAATGATCAAAGGAGATATTACTTCTCTTGAAAAACTTGTTGATGTTGCGGAAGCAATTGATCTTGATAAATATGTAGAAGTTGGTCAGGTAGAATTTAAAGATGCACTCAAAGCAGCACAAGATCTGATTGCAGATAAAGATAATGCAATGCAGAAAGAAATCACAGAAACAGAAGACAATCTACTCTCAGCCATGCTGAATCTGAGATTTAAAGCAGATAAGTCAATCCTGAAGAGTCTGATCGAAGATGCAGAGACGAAAGAAGAATCAGCATATACAGCAGAGAGTTATACAGTGATGGCTTTAGCACTGAATGATGCAAAAGTTGTAATAGAGAACGAAAACGCAACGCAGGAAGAGGTTGATGAAGCAGCAGCAACACTGAAGAGTGCGATTGACGGTCTGGTTGTTGTCAAGGATGACAAGAAAGATGACAACAAAGATGATGGCACCAAAGGCGATGATAGCAAAGATGATGGCACCAAAGGCGATGATAGCAAAGATGACAGCACTAAAGGAGACGACAACAAGGATAATTCAGCCGGTGAATCCAAAGATCAGAACAACAGTCAGAGTGGAAGTGACAAGAAGGAAACGACAGCAAAGAATAGAGCTTCCAAGACAGGTGACATGACAAGTCTTCTGTTCCCGGCACTGATGCTTACAGCGAGTGCAGGAGCAATCGGTGGAGTAGCGGTTCAGCGTAAGAAAAAAGGAAACAAAAGAGAAAACAGTAAAAAATAATAAAAGATAACGAGATATAACGTTAGATTTTACGACAGACTGTCGGGCAGGATGGAAGAGAAATTTCCACTGTCCGGCAGTCTTTTTGTCAAGTTAAAATTCAGTTTTGTAAAAAGTGCACAAATGATGTTAAAAAAATAACGTTAAAACTTTAACAACAGGCACATTGACAATTAATTAACGAACTAGTATACTAATACCTGTAATCGGGAAACATAAAAACAACCCGATCGGATAAAACTTGCAGGTTACGAAAACAGTGACTATAAAAATGATTTATTCAAGTACAGGAGGAATACTCAGATGGCAAAGAAAGAGGCGGCAAAAACTGTAGAGACAAAGACAGTAAACACCGGATTCATTGATAACGTTGAAGCTCTTGAAGCAAAAATGAAAGAGATGCGCGAGGCACAGAAAATCTTCGCTACATTTACACAGGAGCAGGTTGACAAAATCTTCTATGAAGCAGCTATGGCAGCAAACAAGCAGCGTATCCCGCTTGCAAGACTTGCAGTAGAAGAGACTCAGAGAGGTATTCTCGAGGATAAGGTTATCAAAAACCATTACGCAGCAGAGTATATTTATAACGCATACAAAGATACAAAGACATGTGGTGTTGTAGAAGAAGATAAGGCATTTGGAATCAAAAAGATCGCAGAGCCAATCGGACTTGTTGCAGCAGTTATCCCTACAACAAACCCGACATCAACAGCAATTTTTAAAACACTGATCTGCTTAAAGACAAGAAATGCAATCATCATCAGCCCACATCCGGCTGCTAAAGCATCTACAATCGCAGCAGCTAAAGTTGTTCTTGATGCAGCAGTGAAAGCAGGAGCTCCGGAAGGAATCATCGGTTGGATCGATGCTCCATCACTGGAACTTACAAACACAGTAATGAGAGATGCAGATATCATCCTTGCAACAGGTGGTCCTGGAATGGTTAAAGCAGCTTACTCTTCAGGAAAGCCGGCACTCGGAGTTGGAGCTGGTAACACACCGGTTATCATCGACGATACAGCAGATGTAAGAATGGCAGTTAACTCAATCATCCACTCTAAGACATTTGATAATGGTATGATCTGTGCTTCTGAGCAGTCTGTAACAGTACTTGAAAGCGTATATGAGGAAGTTAAGAAAGAATTCCAGTACAGAGGATGCTACTTCCTGAAACCAGGTGAGGAGCTTGACAAAGTTCGTAAGACAATCATCATCAACGGTGCACTGAACAGCAAGATCCCAGGAAAATCAGCTTATGAAATTGCTCAGATGGCAGGCGTTGATGTACCGAAGAATACAAAGATCCTGATCGGAGAAGTTGAATCTGTAGATATTTCAGAAGAATTTGCACATGAGAAATTATCACCGGTACTTGGTATGTACAAAGCTAAAACATTTGATGAGGCTCTTGAGAAAGCAGCTCAGCTTGTAGCAGACGGTGGATATGGACATACATCTTCACTCTACGTACATCCGGCAGAGACAGAGAAGATTGCAAAACATGCAGCAGCAATGAAGACTTGCCGTGTACTGATCAACACACCTTCTTCTCACGGTGGAATCGGAGACCTTTATAACTTCAAGATGGCTCCGTCCCTTACACTTGGATGTGGATCATGGGGTGGAAACTCTGTATCAGAGAACGTAGGAGTAAAACATCTGCTTAACATCAAGACAGTTGCAGAGAGGAGAGAAAATATGCTGTGGTTCAGAACACCTGAGAAAGTTTACTTCAAGAAAGGTTCTATGCCGGTTGCACTGGATGAGCTTGGAACAGTAATGCATAAGAAGAAAGCATTTATCGTAACAGACTCCTTCCTTTACAAGAACGGATATGTAAAACCGATCGAAGATAAATTAGATGAAATGGGAATCCAGCATACATGCTTCTTCGAAGTAGCACCAGACCCGACACTTCAGTGTGCACGCAAGGGTGTTGACCAGATGAGACAGTTCGAGCCAGATACAATCATCGCTCTTGGTGGTGGATCTGCAATGGACGCAGGTAAGATCATGTGGATCATGTATGAGCATCCGGAAGCAAACTTCGAAGATATGGCTATGGACTTCATGGACATCCGTAAGAGAGTATTTACATTCCCTAAGATGGGAGAGAAAGCTTACTTCATAGCTATCCCAACATCTTCAGGAACAGGTTCTGAGGTAACACCATTCGCAATCATCACAGACGCTGACACAGGTGTTAAATGGCCAATCGCTGACTACGCTCTGCTTCCAAATATGGCAATCGTAGACGTAGACAACATGATGACACAGCCGAAGGGACTGACAAGTGCTTCAGGTATCGACGTTATGACACATGCAATCGAGGCATATGTATCTATCATGGCAACAGATTACACAGATGGTCTTGCTATGAAGGCTGTTAAGCTTGTATTCGAGAACCTTCCATCTGCATACGAGAACGGAGCAAACGATCCGAAGGCTCGTGAAGAGATGGCAAACGCTTCCTGTATGGCTGGTATGGCATTCGCAAATGCATTCCTTGGTGTTAACCACTCCATGGCTCATAAGCTTGGTGCTTTCCACCACCTGCCACACGGTGTTGCTAACGCAGTAATCCTTACAGAGGTTATGAGATACAATGCAGCAGAGGTTCCGACAAAGATGGGAACATTCTCACAGTATCAGTATCCACATGCACTTGCAAGATACGCAGAACTCGGACGTTTCGCAGGATGCACAGGTAAAGATGACAAAGAAGTATTTGAGAACTTCATCGCTAAACTTGAAGAACTCAAAGAGAAGATCGGAATCAAGAAGACAATCAAAGATTACGGCATTGATGAGAAGTACTTCCTTGACACACTTGATGAAATGTCAGAGCAGGCATTTAACGATCAGTGTACAGGAGCTAACCCAAGATACCCACTCATCCAGGAGATCAAAGATCTCTACCTGAAATGCTACTACGGAAAATAAATCGCATTGCATAAGCAGGCATATGACCGTTAGAATCTAAAATATACGAAGAGAGACAGAATGATGTTGAAAAGCATTGTTCTGTCTCTTTTTTACGTGAGCAACGAGCCAAAGTCTGTGCTTGCACAAGACCTTGGCGACTGCCGCGATAACTTGGAAAATACAGTTTTTGAGTTTTCCAAGTATACGTGAGCAATGAGCTAAAGTTTACGATTGTTAATAAATAGACAATATATAACAGATAAAAAAACTTGTTAAAAACTGCACAAACTTGCTCTAAAGGGGTTTTATTTCTAAAAATTGTGAGATATAATGACATCATCAAAACAAAGTAAGAGCCGTAAGGCAAAAGGAACAGCCCCGCAGAGCTGAGATAAAATAAGAGCAGACAAGAAGGAGCGTTCAAGATATAAGGAGGTCTATATTATGAAGTTAGAAGAAAAAAATCTCATCGTGAAACGTGCTTACAAATCAGTCTATAAATGTGATGATTGTATCGTGAAAGTTTTTAATGAAGGACATCCGAAGTCAGATGTATTTAATGAGGCTCTGAATACTGCAAGAGTAGAAGAGACAGGTCTGGACATTCCAAAGGTAAAAGAAGTAACTCAGATTGATGGAAAGTGGGCAATTGCTATTGAGTACAAAACAGGTAAGACACTTGAGGACATGATGGAATCTGATATGAAGAATCTGGAAAAATATATGGAAGACTTTGTTGATCTCCAGTTACAGGTTCAGAGTAAGAAATCACCGCTTCTGAAAGGAATGAAAGATAAATTAGCTCGTCAGATCAATGGATTGAAAGATCTTGATGCGACTACACGTTATGAACTTCTGACAAGACTTGAGAGTATGCCAAAGCATAATAAAGTATGTCACGGAGACTTTAATCCGAGTAATGTGATCGTAGGAAAGAATGGAAAGATGACTGTAGTTGACTGGGCTCATGCAACACAGGGAAATGCAAGTGCAGATGCAGCAATGACATATTTGCTTTTCGCACTGAAAGATCAGAAAGTAGCAGATCTCTATCTGAAATTGTTCTGCAAGAAGAGCGATACAGCAATGCAGTATGTACAGCAGTGGCTTCCGATTGTGGCAGCAGCACAGTTATCTAAAGAAAATGAACTTGAAAAAGATTTTCTGATGAGATGGATTGATGTTGTTGATTATCAGTAGAAAATATGATTGATTAGTTGTTTCTGAAAAAGCGTCGGAGAATGAGAATTTCAAATAATAGATTCTCATTCTTCGACGCTTTAATAATTTACGCGAGCAACGAGCCAAAGTCCGTGCTTGCACGAGACCTTGGCGACTGCCGCGATAACTTGAGAAACTCGCGGAGCGTGTTTCTCATAGTTACCAGCTAGTGAAGAAAACATTTCCACCGATGACAACACCAGTTCTATTTGTAGATGCTGCATATAAGAAATAATAGCAGTCAGATACGGAAGAATGTCGAGCACCGTTGATCGCATCTTGCGCTACCTGAATGGAAAGACTTCTTGGCCCTGCTTTTAAGACACGGTCTAAGGAACCTGTCCATACCGGAGCAAACTGTCCGCTTGCGTAAACAACACCTGAAATGCTGTTTGGGAAACGTCCGCTGTTTACGCGGTTCATAATAACTGTTGCAACTGCAAGCATAGATTCATAATCATAGCGAGCTTCACATTGTAGAATGGCTGCTAAGAGTGTAACATCATCTGAGGCAACGGTTGAGCCACCGGAAGAACTTGAACTTCCGGAGGAACTGTTAGAAGAACTGTTACTACTAGAACTAGAACTGTTCTGCTTGTTCGCACTGGCAGCAGCCTCAGCTTTTGCAGCTGCTTCGGCTTTCGCAGCGGCTTCCGCCTGTTTCCTGGCTTCTTCTGCCTGACGAGCTGCCTCTTCTTCTTTGGCTTTCTGCAGTTTTGCATTCACCTCATTCAAATTAGTAGAAGTTGCAGCAGCTTTTGCCTGTAATTGTGTCTGCTGTGTCTGCAATTGGTTCTGTAAATCTTTCATGGAAGCCTGCTGTGCTTCCAGGTCTGCTTTCTGATCGGCAATCTGCTGGTGAACATCTTTCAGATCGTTCAGAGCTTTGCGGTCGTAGTTACTTAAATTTTCAATAAAATCAGCTTTGTTTAGAAAATCTGACATATTTTCTGCTGAGAAAAGCATCTCAAGCATTGTAGCACTTCCGTGCTCATACATATATTTGATACGGCTTTTCATATCTTCATACTGCTGATCTTCGTTTTTCTGCGCTTTCTCAAGATCATCCTGTGTTTTGTCTATATCACTGTTGAGGATCTCAACCTGCATCTCAGTATCAGATATCTTCTCACTCAGGGTGAGGATATCCTGGTTGATGCCTTTTAATTCGTTCTCAAGGGCAGAGGTCTGGTTTTGCAGATTGTCTATCGTGTCTGTAGCATAGACAGGAAGTGCAGAAAATACAATTGCAAGGGAACAAATGAGCGCGGTGCCCGTATGTAACTTGCTTTTTTTGTAAAATGCCATAATCTCAATATCCTTTCTTTAAATGACATTGCATAGTTGTTGAAAACCTATTATACTATAAAACAGAGAATTAATCAAATTGGCACGAAATATTTTATGATTGTTTTACAAAATAATTAAAAAGATATTGCTTTTTGTAACAATTGACGGATAGAAAATACAGAAGATAAGGAAAAAAGTATGGAAAAAAAGGAAATTAAGATTGTTGGATTAGATCTCGATGGAACACTTCTTACAGATAAGAAGGAACTTCTTCCTTATACGAAGAATGTGATCAGAGAGGCACTGCAGAATGGTACAGTTGTTCTTGTTGCAACCGGAAGACCATGGACAGGAGTTCCGGAAGAATTACGTGAGCTTCCGGGGATGGATTATGCACTGACTGCGAATGGGGCAAGGATTATCGAGACGAGAACCGGAAAGGTACTGGAAGAACATCTGTTATCCAAAGAAGCAGCAAAAAAAGCAATTGCAATCGGAAGAAAATATGATACTCTGTTGGAAGTTTATTTTGATGGGCAGGGATATGCTCAGAAAGATGAGATCGCGCAGGTGAGAAAGTATCATAAGAATCCGAACATGTGGGATTATTTTCTGAGAACACGAATAGCGGTAGACAGCCTGGAAGATCTGCTGGATGAAAAAGAAGGGAATCTTGATAAAGTACAGATGTTGTTTGCAGATATGGAAGAGAGAGAAGAGGCATGGAAAGAGCTGGAGCAAGAAGGCGTCTTTGAACTGGTTGGCTCTCTTCAATATAATATAGAAATCAATGCAGTTGGTGTAAATAAGGGAACCGGACTTGTGAATCTTGGCAAGATGCTTGGAATCAGGCGGGAAGAGATCATGGCGTGTGGGGATGGCGATAATGATATCGCAATGCTCAAGGAAGTTGGATTTGGGGTTGCCATGGCGAATGCCGAAGAAAAGGTCAAAGCTGTAGCTGATTATATTACGGAGAGCAACAATGATGAGGGGGTTGCAAAGGCCATCGAGAAGTTTGTTCTGAAATGAGGAGGGGAATCATGTTAGAAGTATTAAAGGTTATCATTTTAGGAATTGTTCAGGGAATCACAGAGTGGCTTCCAATCAGTAGTACAGGTCATCTGATTCTGGTAGAGCAGCTGATCCAACTGAAGCAGAGCGAGGCATTTACGAATATGTTCAATGTGGTGATTCAGTTTGGATCGATCCTGGCAGTTGTAGTAATTTATTTTCATAAGTTAAATCCGTTCTCACCGACGAAGACGGAAAAGCAGAAGAAGATGACAATTCAGTTATGGATTAAAGTAGTGATCGGAACAATTCCGGCACTGATCGGAGGAGTGTTGCTGAACAATCTGATTGAATCAAAACTGAGTAATGCATATGTTGTTGCATTGATGTTGATTGTTTATGGTATTTTATTCATTGTAATTGAAAAACGTAATGAGACAAGAGAACCGAAAGTAAAAAGAATCTCTCAGCTTTCTGTGAAGACAGTTCTTCTGATCGGAGTTTTCCAGATGATGGCGATGATCCCTGGGACGTCCAGATCCGGCGCAACGATTGTCGGAGCACTGGCACTTGGGGTTTCAAGAAGTGTTGCAGCAGAGTTTACATTTTTCCTTGCAATTCCGGTTATGTTTGGAGCAAGTGCACTGAAGTTGTTTAAGTTCGGTCTGGCATTTACCCCAATGCAGGTATTTCTGCTTCTTCTTGGAATGATCGTATCCTTTGCAGTATCTGTTATAGCAATCAAGTTCCTGATGAAATATATCAAGAACCATGACTTTAAGGCATTTGGATATTACAGAATCGTACTTGGAATCGTTGTATTTTTATTCTTCGGTATCCAGGCTTTATTCAAATAAGATATGTATTATTGAATAGAGTGCAGTGTGTTTTACTGTTCACAGTTATTGTGAACAGTAAAATTTTGTATTTCCAAAAGAAATCGTGCATAATTACGTCTTGCATTTTATGAAAAGCATGTTATAATTATTAACATGTTTTGAATTTTTATGCAGAAAAAAGAGGAGGAGCTTAAGATGAAGAAGTTTTTATCAGTATTTCTTACTGCAGCATTAGCAGTCAGCATGCTGGCAGGTTGTGGTAGTAAGAACGAAACAGTAACAGCAAAGGTAATCGATATTGACCTTACAAATGAAGAATATGCATTTGGTGTGGACAAGAATCAGCCGGAACTTCTTGAGAAGACAAATGAGTTTATTGCAAAGATCAAATCAGATGGAACACTTGATGAGATCTGCAAAAAGTATTTCTCAGACGGAGAGCCGGAAGCAGTAAAATCAGCAACACTTGATACATCTAAGGATCAGTTGGTTGTAGCTACAAATGCAGCATTCGAGCCATTTGAGTATACAAAGGGTGAAGATTATTATGGAATCGACATGGAGATTGCAAAGCTTCTTGCTGATGAACTTGGAAAAGAGCTTGTAATCGAGAACATGGATTTTGATGCAGTTTGTCTGTCTGTAAGCCAGCAGAAATGTGATATTGCTATGGCAGGACTTACAATCAATGAAGAGAGAGAAGAATATGTTACATTTACAGATTCTTACTATTCAGCATCCCAGCGTTTGATCGTTCCAAGCAATGTTACAACATTCGATGATTGCAAGACAGCAGATGACGTTGCAGCTAAGCTTGCTGAGACAAAATCATCTGACCAGATCGGTGTTCAGCAGGGAACAACAGGTCAGTACTATGTTGAAGGAAGCGAAGATTGGGACTTCCCGGGACTTCCGGCAAAATGTGTGACATACAAGAGCGGATCACTTGCAGTACAGGATATGCTCAATGGAAATATTCAGTATGTGATCATTGATGCAGCACCGGCAGCAGCAATCACAGATGCAATCAACGCAGTTCAGTAAGAGTATTTACTAAGAATTTACAGGCAGTAAAATAACAGAATTTATTAACGAGGGAAATACAGGCAGAAGATGATGCATGCATTTTCCTCTTTTTGGAGAAAGGAAACAAATGGGGAATTTTAGTCAGAAAGTAGACAAATTTATTGATATATTTCTGAATCAGAATGGCTATGTGAAAGTAGTTCAGGGACTGCACAATACTTTGCTGATCGCAATCTGCGGTCTGATTATCGGTATTGTGATTGGTACTTTGATCGCTACAGTCCGTGTGATTCCGAAATATAAAACTCTTCCGAGAGTATTGAATCATATTTGCAGCTTTTACGTTGCATTATTCAGAGGAACTCCTATGGTAGTTCAGCTCCTTATCTTTTATTATGTACTCCTTCCGATTTTTGGGGTGAAGATTACCGGAGTACAGGTTTCTATGGTTGTATTTGGTCTGAATAGTGGTGCATATATTTCAGAGATCATGCGAAGCGGAATCCAGTCTGTCGATCCGGGACAGATGGAAGCCGGAAGAGCAGTCGGACTCAGTTTTGGAACAAGTATGATGAAGATTGTGATTCCGCAGGCTGTAAAGAACATTCTTCCGACACTTGGAAATGAGTTCATTTCTCTTATTAAAGAGACATCTGTAGTAAGTTTTGTCGGTGCAGCTGACCTTTATGTTGCGTTTAACTATATCGGAAGTAACAGCTACGAATTCATGGTGCCGTATCTTGTTATGGCATTGATTTACATTGCGCTTGTGCTTGTGATCACATTACTTGTTAAATTATTAGAAAGGAGCCTGAAGAAGAGTGATAGACGTAATTAATCTGCAAAAAAGCTTTGGGGACAAAGAGATTCTGAAGGGAATCAATGTTACGATCAATAAAGGCGATATCGTTGCGGTGCTCGGACCATCCGGCTCCGGTAAAAGTACATTTTTGCGATGCCTGAACTGTATGGAAGACCCGACAGGCGGAAGTATTATCTTCAATGGTGTTGATATCGCAGATATGAAGGTTGATATTAATCAGCATCGCCGCCATATGGGAATGGTTTTCCAGCATTTCAATCTTTATAATAATAAGACAGTTCTTCAGAATGTCATGATGGCACCTGCATATCTAAGATGTAAGGACATTGATAAGGCAAAGAAAAAGAATCGTATGATCAAATTTAAAAATATGTTCCGTGGAAGTGACAAGAAGGAAGAGCTGATTCCAATCACTGAGACAAAGGAGCAGATCAAGAAAGAAGTAAAGGAGCAGGCAATGGCTCTTTTGAAGAGAATCGGATTGGAAGATAAAGCGGATGTGTATCCGTCTACACTTTCCGGTGGACAGAAACAGCGTGTCGCGATTATCCGTTCCATGGCTATGAATCCTGATGTGATTCTTTTTGATGAGCCGACTTCAGCACTTGACCCGGAAATGGTAGGAGAAGTACTTGAACTGATGAAAGATCTGGCAAAAGAGGGAATGACAATGGTTGTTGTTACTCATGAGATGGGATTTGCCCGTGAGGTTGCTTCAAGAGTTCTTTTCATTGATGAAGGTCAGATTAAGGAAGAAGCTGCCCCGGCAGAATTCTTTGAACATCCGAAAGATCCAAGACTTCAGGAGTTCCTTTCAAAGATCCTGTAAAAGAAAATGCGTAGCATTTTGGAGGTTGGCTCTGAACAGTTACGAAAAAATATTTAATTTTTAATCTATAGAATATCTGTTTGGTATTGTGTTACAATATTGAACAGATATTTTTATATATAAGGAAATGGTATTGAATGAAATGTAATAGAAAGAAAAAATACGAAGCAGATGCTTTGGCATGTGAGAGGATGCAAGAGACAGTAGAACCACTTGTTGAATGGTTTCGGGAGAATCAGAGAGATCTTCCGTGGCGGAAGCATGTGAATGCGTATCGGGTCTGGATTTCAGAGATTATGCTGCAGCAGACGAGAGTGGAAGCAGTTAAATCTTATTACACACGATTCCTGAAAGAACTGCCGGATATCAAAGCGCTGGCTGAAGTGCCGGAAGACAGACTGCTTAAGCTGTGGGAAGGACTTGGCTACTACAACAGGGCGAGGAATTTAAAGGCAGCAGCACAACAGGTAATGGAAGAATATAATGGTGTATTCCCGGATACATTTGAAGAGATAAAAAAGTTGAAGGGAATTGGCAGTTATACAGCCGGTGCGATTAGCTCTTTTGTTTATCATCAGCAGAAACCAGCGGTAGATGGCAATGTTTTTCGCGTGGTTACGAGAATTCTGGAAGACAGTGATGACATTATGAAAGCAAGTACAAGGACAAAGATAGAACGTATGCTTGAACAGGTGATTCCGGCAGAGGCACCGGGAGATTTTAATCAAGGATTGATCGAACTTGGGGCAATCGTCTGTCTGCCAAATGGAGAACCAAGGTGTGAGAGCTGTCCGATAAGGAAATTTTGTCTTGCATACCAGGATGAATGTCAGATGGACTATCCGGTCAAGAAAAAGGCGAAAGAGCGAAGAATCGAGAAAAGAACGATTCTAAGATTCTGTGATAATGAGGAAATTGCGATTCGCAAAAGGCCGGGAAAAGGACTCCTTGCAGGATTGTATGAATTTCCTAATGTAGAGGGACATTTAACACAAAAAGAAGTTATAGAATATGCAAAAGAGTCAGGTCTTACGCCGGTGCGCGTGAAGAAGCTGCCAAAGGCGAAGCACATTTTCAGTCATGTGGAATGGCATATGACCGGATATGAGATTTTGGTGGATGAGTTGGAAAAAGAATTTCAAAATCCTGAGATCATATTTGCAGGAAAGAAGGACCTGGAGAAAAATTATGCAATTCCGAGTGCATTTTCTGCATATCTATAAATGAAGAGGATGAGAATACTGTGGTAGCTGAAAATCCGGAAAATAAAAATAGAGCGCTTAAAATAGAGCCCACTCTGTTTTGTTGAAAAAAAGGGCGAAATATGTTATAATATCTCTTATAGTTTAAAATGCATACGGGAGAGTTTTAGCAGAAATGAGTACAAAAACAGAATTATCGAAGCAGCAGAAAAAATCACAGGAAACAAAGGAAAAAATCTTTCAGGCAGCGAAGAAGATTCTTCAGAAGAGCGGATATGAAAAATTGTCAATCAAGAATATCTGTGAAGAAGCAGGAGTGTCGAACGGAAGTTTCTATCATCACTTTAAGACAAAAGATGATTTGCTGTCTTATTATATAGAAGACCAGCCTACGATGGGACCGGATCTGCTGGAGACACCGAAAAGTCTGGAAGATGTAAAGGATGGAATTGTCCGTGTTTATTTGAATTATGTAGCTTATTGCCGTGAGCTTGGTGTAGAATTTATGGCAGGGGATTATGATACAAAGAATCAGGCATTGAATCCGGCGATAAGAACAGAACGTCCATATCCGATCGTGACAGTACAGGCTTATGTAGAGCAGGCTGCGAAGGATGGGATTATTAACATTAGAGAGAGTATTGACGAATTTACAACAGATATCCGGATGATCGTGATCGGAAATGTATTTGAATGGTGTCTAAGAGAGGGAAATGCTGATTTCGAGGGCAACATGAGTCGTTCTTTAAGGCGGTATCTGGACAGTACACTGGAGGAAGGTTGATGATTTATCACTTTATTGTGAATCCGCGGGCTCGTTCAGGGCTTGGCGAGATGCTGTGGAAACAGCTGGAACCTGAGTTGTGCAGAAAAAGAATCGATTATCAGATTCATCTGACAACAAAGAAAAAGGATGCAGGAAAGATTGCATCAGAGATTACGGAAGATGGCCAGGAGCACATGTTTGTTGTTCTTGGAGGCGACGGTACACTCAATGAAGTACTAAGCGGAATTAAATCACTGGAGAAAGTGACGTTGGGATATATTCCGATTGGATCAAGCAATGATTTTGCAAGAGGAACAGGAATCCCGGGAGATCCTTTTAAAGCATTGGACACAATTCTTTCACCCAAAAGGGTTGAAAAGATGGATATAGGTGTGCTAAAAAGGGAAGGGAAAGGAAGAAGATTTGCAGTGAGTGCCGGTATTGGATTTGATGCTGCAGTCTGTCATGAAGTATGTGTTTCAAAATGGAAACGTGTATTGAACCTTCTGAAAATCGGTAAGCTGAGTTATGCGGTTGTGGCAATGGATCGTATTATAAAGGATCGGCCGGTGAAACTTGAACTGACACTGGATGATGGAAGCATGAAAGTGTTTGAGAGGACTTATTTTGCAGCATTTATGAATCTTCCTTATGAAGGAGGAGGCTTTAAGTTTTGTCCGGACGCTTCCGGAAGTGATGGATTTCTTGATATTATGGTTGTGTCGGATCTGTCGAAGCTCAAGATTCTGTGTCTGCTTCCGACCGCTTTTTCAGGAAAGCATACAAGATTTAAAGGGGTGACGATATTAAAATGTCGTAGTGTAAAGGTAGTGACAGATCGTGCACTGCCGTTACATACAGATGGAGAACCTTCCTTTTTATCAAAGGAGATAGAAGTCTCACTGGAAAAAGAAAAACTTAATGTGATCGTTGAATAGAAGAAAGGTGATGAAACAGGATGCATATAGGGATTGTTTTAGCAATTGGGTTATGTATTGTAATAGGAATACCAGCTTTCTTAATTTTTTTGCTGGCTCCAAGACTGTCGGGCAGAAAAAGAGTGCATCCGTTTCTTGGCGTAAAGTGGGCGCATAGAGGACTTCATGATAAGAAGCGTGGGATTCCGGAAAATTCATTTCCGGCATTTCGTGCGGCAATCGAAGCCGGAGATGGAATAGAACTGGATGTTCATCTGACAAAGGATGGACAGTTGGTGGTTTTTCATGATGATACATTTGAAAGAATCTGTGGAAGACGGGGCAGAGTGGAAGATACTTCATATGAAGAGATGCAGAAGTATAGACTTGCGGAGACAAAAGAGCGGATTCCACTATTGTCAGAAGTACTGCAGTTGGTAGATGGAAAGGTACCACTTCTGATCGAAGTGAAACTTCCTAACACAGATACAAAGATTTGCAGAAAATTGGATGAAGAACTGCGAAAATATCATGGCGAATACATGATCCAATCCTTTAACAGCCTGGTACTTCGTTGGATGAAGAAACATCGGAATGAAATCCCAAGAGGACAATTATCTGAGAATCTGACGAAAAACGACAGAACAACGCATTATCTCTTGAGATTTTGTGTAAAATATCTTTTGAGTAACTGTATGTGCAGACCGGATTTTATTTCTTACCGGTGGTCGGACAGAAAGAATCCGGGATTATGGCTGAACAGGGTTCTCTTTAAAACGCCGGCAGCGGCATGGACATTGCATGGAGAAAAAGATGTTAAGGCGGCAAGAAGAAGCTTTGATATGTATATTTTTGAGATGAGTTAAAGAAGAGTAAATCTGATTTCTATTGAAAGTGCTGATTCAAAAAGTAAAGGTGAACAAAAGAAGAGACAGATGTTGATAATTCATAAGAAAAAGAAAAGAAATGTTAAAAACTTATGAAGTCGGTTGAGATTGTGTTTTAAAAGTGCTATAATCGAGCCTATCAAAAAAGAGCGTTAAATGAAAATAGCGCAGAAGTAGCAAGTGCTGTATCGGTTTGATGAAAAGCGGAGGAGTGTCAGATATGAAATGGAAGACAAAGTTCATAGAGACAATGAAAAGATATAAGCATGCATGGGTGTTTTTATACGCGTTAATCTATATGCCGTGGTTTTGGTTTCTTGAGAAACATGTGACGATGAATTATCATGTGGTGCAGACAGCATTAGATGAAGAGATTCCTTTTATTGAATATTTTATTGTACCGTATATGTTATGGTTTGTATTTATCGCAGCTACATTTTTGTACTTTTTCATTACAGATGTACAGGGATTTTACAAACTGGCGAAGATTTCGTTTGCAGGAATGACAATTTTCCTTATTATTTGTTCCGTATTTCCGAATGGTCAGGATTTACGACCGGTTGTGTTTGAGCGGGATAATATTTTTGTAGATGCAGTTCGGATGCTGTATCGGACAGATACTTGTACGAATGTATTTCCAAGTCTTCATGTGTTTAATACTCTATGCGCATGTATTGCAATCCATAAGAGTCAGGCACTTAAGAAACACAAAGCTGTTTGTATTGGAGCATATGTGCTTGGAGCGTTGATTATAATGGCGACCATGTTCTTGAAGCAGCATTCCGTACTTGATGTGACAGGAGCATTTATTATGGCTTATCTGTTGTATCAGTGGGTATATGCAGAAGAGACGAAGAAAGTTCCGGGATATTCAAAGCGTCCGGTATTTCAGAATAAGTAAGAGTTAGAAAAAGAATTACAGGAAGTGCTTTTGGCTGATGAGGTCAAGGGCACTTTTTTGTATATTAGGAAAGTCCTTTCCTAATATACAGAAGTTTCTATAGAAAAGCATCTGGGGAAATGTTATAATAAAAAACAGTGAATTACTGTGGGCAGATTAGCCTGACAGTTACGAATAAAGTATTACATGAGATTTAGGAGGACTAGAGCATGAAGAAGGTTATGCTTACTGGTGACAGACCGACAGGAAGATTACACGTAGGACATTATGTGGGTTCCCTGCGTCGTCGTGTTGAATTACAGAATACAGGAGATTTTGATGACATTTTTATTATGATCGCAGATGCACAGGCATTGACTGATAATGCTGATAACCCGGAAAAGGTACGTCAGAATATTATCGAAGTAGCATTAGACTACATGGCTTGTGGATTGAATCCGGAGAAGTCTACGCTGTTTATCCAGTCACAGGTACCGGAACTGACAGAGTTATCATTCTATTACATGAATCTTGTGACAGTCTCAAGACTGCAGAGAAATCCTACTGTAAAGAATGAGATCAAGATGAGAAATTTTGAGGCAAGTATCCCGGTTGGATTCTTCACATATCCGATCAGCCAGGCAGCAGATATTACAGCATTCAAGGCTACTGTTGTACCGGTAGGAGAAGATCAGCTCCCGATGCTTGAGCAGACAAAGGAGATTGTACACAAATTTAATTCCGTTTATGGAGATACACTGATCGATCCGAAGATTCTTCTTCCGGAGAATGAAGCATGCCTTCGTCTCCCGGGAATTGACGGTAAGGCGAAGATGAGTAAGTCTCTGGGCAACTGTATTTATCTGTCAGAGGAATCTGAAGATATTAAGAAGAAAGTATTCAGCATGTTTACTGATCCGAATCATATCCGTGTGGAAGATCCGGGAAGTCTGGAAGGAAATACTGTATTCACATATCTGGATGCATTCTGTAAACCGGAGTATTTTGCGGAATTCCTGCCAGAATATCAGAATCTGGATGAGCTGAAAGCACATTATCAGAGAGGCGGACTTGGAGATATGAAAGTGAAGAGATTCCTGAACAATGTTCTTCAGGCAGAACTGGAGCCAATCCGCAACAGAAGAAAAGAACTTCAGAAAGACATTCCTGCAATCTACGAGATTCTTAAAAAGGGAAGCGAGAAGGCAGAGGCTGTTGCAGCACAGACATTGAAAGAAGTAAAAGATGCTATGAAGATCAATTATTTTGATGACAAGGCACTGATTGAGGCTCAGGCGGAGAGATTTTCAAAATAGAGTGTTGTTGGAATAGTTATAATGTAGTTTTGAATCAGGACAGGCGGTGCAAATTTGAGTTTGCTTATATGTGAACTTGAATCCGGCACCGCCTTTGCTTGATTTAAGGAGGATCTTTTCACTGTGTGTGGAGAGGAAGCTTTTGAAATGAAATTTCAAGGTACACATGTTGACTTGAACAAACAGAATTGAAATTGTGGTCAACGCAATAGTGGGGATAAATCAAGTAACTGCAGAAGCAACAAAGACTTATTTTGGAGAAGAGACAGTGCAGTTTTGTGAAGTTGCACAAAAAAGACTGTAAGGAAATTTCCTTACAGTCTATATAGCGTGCGATAGAAGATTCGAACTCCCGGCCTTCTGATCCGTAGTCAGACGCTCTAT
>OGQB01001080.1_pt1 | contig 24791 bp, 24 predicted proteins | sample 1553071 | NCBI WGS metagenome assembly OGQB01 (sample SAMEA2580284, study PRJEB22360) | human gut metagenome | biome: human gut; feature: human-associated habitat; material: faeces | place: Denmark | collected 2008/2010
CTTCCGGTACTAAGGATTCACTCATGATTTCCTCGTACTGAGTCTGACCGTTTATGATCAAAAATCCATCATCGGAAAACTCAACTTCTTCCAGCTTCCAACCATCGCGCTGGAATTCTCCTCGATATGCTTTTTCGTAATGGTTTTTTACGATTTTTTCAGCCTCTTGCATGTCTTTTGCTTTAACAATTCCGGCTGTAGTTTCGCATCGGAATCCATCATGCTGATAATATCTATACAAATTCATTTATTTCATCCCCTTTCAGCTGTGCGTGGCAATAAAGTTTTCCATCGCCCATCTATTTCCAGTAGCAGCCACCTGTGCTCTGGTTCGCTCATACGGGCTGAGAGGTCTTCCAGATGTTCTCCTGGTTCCTTCCGCCGGAAGAAGTCCCTTCCGGCGAAGATTTGCAAGTTCCTCTGGTGTTGCGTCTTTGATATCTTTTACTGATATGATCTCAATCATGTTTACGCCTCCCTTATCGCAACCGGAAGCACCATGGCTTTCATGTCGCTGTCCTCTGCTTCCACAATCATCGGTGTTCTTGGGCTGGTGAAGCCCAGTGCAATATTGTCACAGGTAAAAGCTTTCAGCGTTTCAAGAACCAGTTTGGAATCAAATCCCAACCGTATGGATTTGCATACGGTTTCCTGGAGCGGTACCTGTTCCTGATAATCTGCCAATTTATCCCGAATACTGATATTCAGCACATCGTCTTCTATCTGGAATACTGCCGGCTGCTTTTCCTCTGTACACATCTTTGCTCTGGTCATTGCTCCGATCAGGGCCGTGCGAGATGCACATGTATTGATTTCGCCATCAGTAAACATCTTCTGATACGGAAAATAATTTCCTGTGATCAATCTGGTATAGATGGTGTATTCGTCAGATTTGAATACTGCACTGTTTTTGGTGTATGTAAGTGTCACATCGTCGATCACGCCCATGGAAATCAACTTCTTGGCGGTTGCCTTCGGCACGATCAGTTTCATGTCCTTTGCGCCTTCTGCTTTAACAGAATCTACTGCGACCACGTGCCCGTCCAGTGCGGCAAGGGAAACTCCGCTGTCTGTACCCTCAAAATAAATTCCAGTCATCTGTGTATTCGCACCGCCGTCAGCTGCTGCATAAATAACATGACCTATAGCCTCCATGATCTTTTTGCCATTCAATTCCACTCCATCCGCTTCCGGATCCTCTGTAATATCAAAATTGAATTCTTCCGGAGGATAACTCTGGTATTTATTTTTAATTGCTCCTATCTTGATCATAACTACATTCTTGTCAGTTGCGCTGATGTCGATTTCTCCATCTGGAAGATTTTTGATCAAGTCAAAGGCTTTCATTGGAATAATAAAATAACTGCCTTCTGAGGCCTCTAATTTGACCTTCATTGTGATCTCGGAGTTGGAGGCAATTAAATACCCGTCCTTTACCAGAATCCCGCCCAGTGCCGGAAACTGGTCATTCTTCTGCACAATACTTTTTAATTTGTCAATAACTCTGGCAATCTCATACTTCTGTACTTTCATCTTCATTCCTTTCCCGGAGGACAATACCATCGAGGTATTTCACCACTCCGTTTGAATATTTGATCCTGTAAGGTTCCAGCTCCTCCCGGTTCATGTACTTGTGTCCGTAAATCTTCTTCATGTCCCGGAACACCACCCACGGAACCCGGTAGAATTCTTTAAATTCCAGGGATACAACCAGAAAGCACATTGCTCCAAGCTTCATATATCGTTCAAAACATGCCTGCTGTTCAGCAGTTACCACATCTCTGCTGATTTTGTCTTTGTCCGTATGCTTTGCATCGAACAAGATCATGGTTGAATCCATGAGAATTCCTTTGAAATCAGGCTGAGCCTGTTTCGTGAAACAGCAGATGAACTGTCCTCTGTTCCTGTCCAATGCTTTCAGTACCTTAAATGCTTCCGGAGTTTTATCAACTGCTGCAATTCCTCGTTCTTCGTAGAATCTGGATGCTGCAATGATCATCCCCTCAAAATGCTCCCCGTTAGATCTGCTCTGCAGACCTCTTATCGAACGCTTATAAGTATCCATTTTCTTCCGCTACCTTTATGAGTTTGTTTATTGTTACTGCTCCAATTCCCGGAATCTTATTCAGCTGAAGGAATGCAATAAATTCCTTCGCTCCATCCTGTTTTTTGGAAGCACTGGCTTTTCCACAATTAAAGCCCTCGCTTCGTGCTTTTTCCACACGATCTTCTACATAATGCACAAGCTGTTCATCTGTCTTCTTTCTCATTTCCACAGCTTTTTTATGAATAAGGTTTTCATCAGTTGTTCTTCTACAGCTTCTCTTCGTCATCTTCAATCTCCTTTTTATATTCCAGGTCCGGCACCGGTATATTGTGAGCAGTCAGCCATTTTGCAAAACAGGAATGACACATATGGCCAAACGATGCCGCCTTGCCACCTCTGACCGCTCTTGCCGTCAAGGTAACCATCTTGTTTTTATCTTCTGTCTTTCCGCACAACATACAGTTGCCGCTGAGTCTTTTATTAACTTTCTCGCTTCTCTTACGAATCTGCAGCTCCTTCGGATAATCCCTGCGCATATTTTTCTTACCAACAATCGGAATCAGACTGTCTTTCATAAATACCGGTATCCCGTTGTAATCAGCTTCTACAACGATTCTCTTGATCCATTCGAATTCAGGAATCACTTTCTCTTTCCTGTGTCCTGTCTCGGCACCGATGATTATCCAGTTCAAATATTTCAGTGCGGAAATGTTTTCATCTATATCTTCGAGCAATGGCTCTATACTGGCGAAAGTGTTTAACAGGTTTGGAAGCTGGTATATCCGTTGTCTCCGTCCTTTCCTTTGACGGTGCGCTCCATCACAAATTCCACTCCCATCGTTCCACCAGTCATCTGGCCGAGAATATTGTTCGTAGTATCTGTGATATGAGGAATGATGTTCCTGATGATCTGGTGCGGAACTCCGTCCTGTGAAAATGCCTGTTTCAAAGCCTCGTAGCAATCAGCTTTCTCAGCTGCAACAGCAATACCTTTATTCAAAAGAGCTATTTCAGAACGCATTGCCTCAACATCTTCAACTCTCTGTGTCAGTACGCCTTTTTGAATCTGCGCTTTTTCAAGAGTTTCTTTTGTAGATTTTAATCTTCTCTCAACTTCTTCAAGAGCTTCACTGCCTTCAATATCTTTTCTTAGTTCTTCCAGTTCTATTTCCGCTTCACGAAGATTGTTATATAAAACAAGTTCGTTGGCATCTTCCTTGCTCCGTTCCTGATATAATTCAGTAAGTCTCTTATCAATATGCTGTTTTCTTTCTTCATACACCGGAAGTTCCTTTTCCTGGTCTGCAAAATGTGCTACCGAATTTCTTTTACATACAGCATCATCATGCTTAATAACGGAATCAGATAACGCAGCAACAATATTAGTTGCTTTCTGGGCCTTTATATTGAGCTCTAAGAGGATTTCTTCATACTGCCCTATCGTTTTACTGTTGGTGTTCTTTTCTGTCTCTAAACGGGCGATTTCAAGTTTCTTTTTCTCGGCATCCTTTTTCAAGTTTTCATATTTTACAAGTGCACGTGCTTTTCTTATCAAAAGTTCTAATCTTTCAGCATCATATCCGATAATACAAATTTCATCCTGTTTTTTGGATATTTCTTCGTCTCGTTTGATCCTCAATGCTGCTATTTCTTCCTCACATTTTTCCAGATGGTCTGCTTCTTCTGGCAAACTCTTTACATCATCGATTGCTTTTGCGAGAAACCTGCAGCTTGCTCTATCTATATCAGGGCAACCGGAATTCTTCATAAATTCCTCCTGCTGTCTTATCTCGGAAATTCTGTCCAAACGATATTTCCGCCTGTTCTCTGCTTCTGATATACGCTGAGAATACGTTGCTCTTATCTGTTGCAGTTCCTGCTCCGCAACAGAAGTCAAATGTCTTTTTTCCTGTAATTCCTCGCATTGCGTCCTCGCCTGAGCCAGCTCCGTCAGTTTTTCTTCCAAATTATCCGGAAGTTCTGCTTTAAGCTGTTCAATAAGATTCGCAATGTCGTTATTTCGACGCTTTGCATCGTTTATGATATTCTGGCAATTCTGGATGTCAGCATTATACCCAGCAAGATTTCTTTTTGCATTGTCATGATTAAGAACGTCTTTCTCCAGCTCTATAATCTGTTCGGACAACTGTTTATATTCGGCGGCTTTTTCTCTGACCTCATTCGCTGATTCCAATGCGGCATTACAGTTTTCTAAAATCTGCGTCTTACTTGAGATTTCATCTGAAATGGATCTGCGTCTCTTATGACAATCATCCAATTCTTCCGAAGCTTTGCGGCACTCCTGCTCTGCTTTTTCAATCTGAGCATGTTTATTCAGCAACTGTCCTTGAGTATCGCTTAAATCCTCAATATCTTTATTAAGCTGCTGAATATCTTCCTCTGCTTTCTGCAATTCAGATTCCGGATCTCCTTTGGATTTGATAAAATCCGTTTTGATTCGGACAGCTTCTTTTTTCGAAGCCAGCTCTTTTCTCTGTTCGGAGAGTTTCTTTTTTGAATCCAGTTCCATAACTCCATAGATTCCAAGCCCGAGCAGATTTCCAAGGATAGCAATACGTTCATCTTTCTTCGCCTGCAAGAATAATCCATACTGGTCCTGCATGATCAATGCGCAGCTGCGAAATGTCATGCTGTCCATACCAAGAAGCTTCTCGATTTCAGCCTGTGTGTCAATGATTCTTTCCTTGGACAGATTCATCCAGTCAGCACTTTCTTTTTGATACTGTGACAAGTTCAGTGTTGGTTTTCCAGATTTTGTTCTGGTGCGGACTACCCGGAATCGTTTCTCTCCGATGTCGAAAATAAATTCTATGGAACCGCTTCTTGCATCCTCTGTACCTCGGATCCACGCCTTACAGTCTCCCTCACGGGTTTCTTCAAACAGACAATCTACAATAGCATCCATGAAAAGGCTGCTCTTTCCTGCACCGTTTACTCCATTGATCGTGCAGAATGAAATGTCTGAAAAATCAAAGTTTTCTTCCTTGTAGTTTCTGTAATTTCTGACAGAAATGGATACCGGCTTAAACACACCGTGAATCTCTGCGGTGGTACTCTGTTTCATGGCTTCTGCTATGATTGGCTCGGCAAGCTCCACGATTTTGTCTGGATTCTTAAATGTCTTTTCCTCCAACCATTTTTTCAGATTCAACCTTGGGTCGCTTTCCTCCGAGAGAAGCCCGCGGTTCGTGATGTCAATAGTGCTTTCTGCTTCAATATCTGCCACATAGAATGCACCAAGCTCATACAGGTTCTTTTGCAGTAGTGGAATGTTGAGCGCCTTTTTCTGTTCAGATGTGCAGGAATACCGCACCCGGACTATCTTATCCGTCACATCTTCTGAAATGCCTGTTCTATGAAGATACATAGCCCCTTCACGGATATAGTCGCCAACTTCATCAGGATCCCAGGTGATAGTGCGGAACTGTCTGTATGGAGTAGTGTATCTATGTCCTTTTACCAGAGTGCCTTTCTCATTAAATTCATGAATCCAGAATCCACGATCCTGTCCTTCATCATTAAAATTCATTGCATTGATCGCTCCGGAATAGAATACATTGTCAAATCCTTCAATGATTTGCGGGCGATGGATATGACCAAGAAGCACCGCCTCATATCTTGCGGCAATTAAAGCTTCTCTTGGAATGACCGGCTCAAAGTTTGTGAAGAAGGAGGTCTGCCCTGATTCCATGTTGCAACCAGGAACCGTATAATGTGCCATGAGAATCGGTGTCTTTTCACACTCTGCTCTCAGTGCAAAAACCATATCTGAAATATATTTCGTCCATGCCAGATTTTCTTCATCTGCAGATAAACCAGGGAATTTTGCTCTGAACTCCTGTTTGTCAAATCCAGGTATGCAAGCAATGTCTGCATATTTCGTTTTGATAACAAACGGTTCCGTCACAACACATACGTTATTGACGTTCAGCAGCATTCTTTTCAGTACTCGGAACTGTCCGCTTCCATCATGGTTCGGTGTTCCTCTCATTACGATCACATAGCCTGCGAAATGCGCCAATGATGTGATGATATTGGTCGCATGAATCATTTCATCCGAATATCGTACCGGACCGATCTGCTCCTGGTGGAAGATATCACCGGAAATGCAAACAATGTCCGGTCGTTCTTTAATAGCTACATCAACCATATACTCAAGACATTTCACTGTATCCTGTGAACGGAGATTCACTCCGTCCACCACAGGACCTTTGAACTGGCCAATATGCCAATCAGCTGTATGTAATATTTTCATCTACGTCCGCCTCCTCTCTGACATTTAATGCAAAGTGGCTCTCCGAATTTATTGATTGAATATTCATAAACTCTTTCATTTATGACCTCACCGCATCTGGAACACTGGAAATCCATTGATCGGTCTGGTTCGGGTTCTGATTCTGGATCCGGCTCAGGAACAACGTCCGGCTCCTGCATCGGTGGATAATCATCTTCAGTTTCTGTATCCGAAGCGTACGCCGGATTATCCAGATCGGCAGGATCAAATGTATTGTTCTCCGTATCGAAATCAACTCTTTTGATGCCGATCTGCGGCGTTCCGAACATATTGTTTACAGAATTCATTCCCTGTGTCAGCATTGCCTGTCTGACCTGCGGATCCGAGAAATCCGGTGAAAAGATAACCGTAGGAATAGCAAAATTTCTCTGGAGTTCTGCTCTTGTATATGTCCCCTTTACGCCAAGCAATGCTCTAATGACACGAAGCTTTGCTCCAGTCATTGCTTTTTCAGCCCAGGTCTTTTTCAGAAGTGCCATGTTTACCATAACGGAACGTTCAATATATCGTTCCCGATCCTCTTTGGCAATCACAAATGCCTGGCATTTCTTTCCCCATTTATTCTTTGATTCCACCCACTGGCCTGCATAAATCTCAGCAGCTGCCTTTGCCTGTTTTTCGTCAACAATACCTTTGGCAGCTTTGTCGGAAAACTCAATGCGGTATTTATCTTCCTCGTCCTCGAGGCAGATTACTTTCTGATCTGTTTCGGTTCTGGCTGTTCCATCGGCTTTCCGCATGGCACCCTGTGCCTGCGCCCGGTATGTGACCCGGTCGATACGCTCGCCATATGTTTCCTTTGGATTGAACTGGATTCCGGCCGCCATTGCCATCTTATTCAATAATGGCTTTGACAGGGAGTACACATCTTCCCAGATGTCTTTTCCTCTCTCATCCTGCTTACCTGTCTTAACTGAACCAACCTTGAAAATATCTCCGCTGTTCTCACCCAGATCGACTGGAACCTCTTCTACATGGAATTTGTAGAATGGATTGAGCTGCACGTCCGTTGCTGTAGGAACCAGCAGATTGTAATTTTTGTATGCCGTGATAACTTCCGGCAAGCTTCCTAAAACATCTTTCATCTACTTGATAACCTCCTATTTTTGTGATAAAATGACGATGACTTTAAAAACAAAGGGTCGATAACCTGTTTTTAAAAGTTCTGACTGGTCTTGGATAGGATCGTGGGTGCCGTCTACACTCCGCTTTCCCCTTATTATCCAAGACCTTTTTAATGTTCATCACCTCCTATAAACCAATTCAGAAACCCAAACAGTGCGATGCCGAATATTCCAACAAAAACTATTTCTGAGCCAATTTCATAGCTTCCTCTTTCAAGATAAAGCTTATTTGAAAGCATATTGTAAAGAATCGTGCTTGCCAGGACTGGAAGTGCATACTTCAAAGCTCTTGCAATAAAAAGGATTCTCTTTCTCACTTTCTCTTTCTTTTTGCGGATGTAGTATTTCTCATATTCTGCCTCATTGAATTCTCGCACCACGGACAGATATACCCTTGTTTTGGAATCTTCTGTGATATACTTATATTCCATGTCTTTGTACATATCCGGCACCTTGCATACATTCATTTCCTTGCCTCCTTGTCAATGAGAATCAATTCCTTTGCGATAACACTCTGCAATGCCATTCTGTCCATTTCGTGCCAGCTGATCGGCACCGGGCTGTTGTCCATTGCATTCAGGATCCGCTCTGCGGCCTGATGATATTTTTCAAGATCTTTTGCTGTCAGCATCTTTCCCTCCTATACTGCCAGGCGAAGCTGGCCACTTTTTTCTTCTTTCATCATCTTTTCAACAAATGCAGTTGCTTTTTCTTTTCTTTCCATTTCGATCAGGCGTTCTTCATGGCAACTGCACTGTTCTCCCGGATCCAGATACGCTCCGCAATCCGGGCAGATTCTATAAAAAGCCATCGTATCCACTCCTTTCATTCAATCATGTATAATTTGTTAAATGCCTTTTTGGGGATTTTCCCTGACGGATATCCCTTGGCAAGCTGTCCATCAGCTATCAGGTCCGATCTAAGAGAACGTATCATGCGATATGCCGTATCCCTGCTCACACCCATCATTTCTCTGACCTCAGCGGCTGTATAGTAAGAACGTTCCGCAGATGTAAGCTTTTTGATTACACCGTTTGCATTTTCCATACCAAGCACCTCATTCCAGATTTCTCTCAATCCAATTTTTCAGATTTTGTGTGATCTCATTTACTTCATCTAATGTCTGAATGATTTTTTTCAGTTCCGGTTTTTCCTCTTCTGAGATAATTCCGTCTGCCGTAATATCAAGAAGTGATTCCTTTGCCTCGTTTATCTTCTTTAAAGAAGAAAGCATTCTCAAGCTGATTCTATCCAGTCCTGCATTCTCAATCTTCGGCATGTTCTTTCCAAGCGGGCACATCTCCCGGCAATAATTTCCTTTCAATTCCGGTGCCTTATAGCAGTCAGCCATCAAAAGGACCTCTTCCTGATATGGTATTGTGCTCCCAAGTTCGATTCTGGCTAACCTTGTACGGTCGATTCATTGAGAAATGTAGTTCCCCGACAGGGGACAGAAATATCTATCCATTTATTCGAGCACAGAACAATAAACTTTATTGATAACATGTAATATACGGAGGTGAAAAATGGGATTTTTGTATGTGAATGAAAATGGAGCGACTATCGGAGTTGAAGCAAATCAGTGTACTGTGAATTATAAGGACGGTATGAAACGTCTTATTCCAATTGAATCTTTAGATGGAATTACGATCATGGGGCGTTCACAAATGACAACTCAGTGTGCGGAAGAATGTATGAGCAGAGGGATTCCGGTAAGCTATTTTTCGAAGGGTGGAAAATATTTTGGCCGGTTGATATCAACAGGACATGTTAATGTGTCAAGACAGAGAAAACAAAGTGCTCTTTATGATACAGAATTTGCTGCAACGCTTGCTATGAAGATTCTTTGTGCAAAGATTAAAAATCAAAGTGTAGTATTACGTCGATATGAAAAAAGCAGAGGGATTAACCTGGAAGAAGAGCAAAAAATGCTGACAATCTGTAAAAATAAGATCATGACTTGTAATAGAATTGAGGAAATGATCGGTTTTGAAGGACAGGCGGCTAAATATTATTTTAAAGGACTGGCAGCCTGCATTGATAAAGAGTTTTCTTTTCAGGGAAGAAGTCGTAGACCACCACGAGATGAATTTAATTCTATGATCAGTTTAGGCTATTCAATATTAATGAATGAAGTGTATTGTAAAATAGAAATGAAAGGCTTAAATCCTTATTTCGGTTTTATTCACAGGGATGCAGAAAAACATCCAACATTGGCAAGTGATATGATGGAAGAGTGGCGAGCAGTAATTGTAGATGCAACCGCAATGAGCATGATCAATGGACATGAAATACAAAAAGAACATTTTAATTTCAGCATGGATGAGCCAGGATGTTATCTGACGAGAGATGGTCTGAAAATATATCTGAATAAGCTGGAGCGTAAATTCCAGACAGAAGTGCGATATTTAAAATACGTGGATTATGCAGTAAGCTTTCGAAGAGGCATTTTTTTGCAAATGGAACATCTGGCAAAAGCAATAGAAGAAGGGGATGCAAATCTTTATGAGCCAATTACCATTCGATGATGAAGACTATTATTTTCAGATATCAGAAGAGTTGGAATCAGATAAGGAATTTATTCTGATCATTTATGATATTGTAGAGAATAAAAAAAGAGTAAAATTTGCCAAACTTTTATCTGGTTATGGAATAAGGGTACAAAAATCGGCTTTTGAAGCAATGTTGACAAAACAACGATACAATAAATTGATTGAGGAAATTCCTCATTATATCGATAAGTGTGAAGACAGCGTCAGGATATATAAGGTATCAGGAAGAGAAAAAGTCATTTCCTGGGGAGAGGTTCCAGAATTTGATGAAGAAATTATCTTAATATAAGTTCTAATGAAAAATAAAAAAAGGGAGTATAAAAAATGGGAAAAAAATATTTATTTTCGCCAATTGGAAACACAGACCCGATAAAGTATTTATATGATGGTTCAATGCTTCATATATGCAGATATTATGAACCAGATGTTGTATATCTGTATTTATCCAAAGAAATGGCAGAGAACCATAAAAAAGATAATAGATATGTAGAAACCCTGAATCTGTTAGGGGACTTTTTGAATCACAAATTTGAAGTACATATAATTGAAAATCCTGATATGGTAGAGGTTCAACAGTATGATGTGTTTTATGATGAATTCCGGAAAATTATTTCAGAAATTGAAGAACAAAAAGAGAAAGAAGATCAGTTATTAGTTAATATGGCATCCGGAACACCTGGTATGAAAAGTGCACTGCTTATTATGGCAACGTTGGCGGAATACAGATTTTTGCCAATACAGGTGTCTACTCCACAGAAGAAAAGTAATCTGGAACATGAAGAAAGAGACGAATATGATGTTAAAGCGAACTGGGAACTGAATGAAGATAATGAGGAAAGTGCAGAAAACAGATGCCAGGAAGTGAAGTGTCTGAATCTGATGCGGCTACTGAAAATCGATATGATAAAAAAGCACTTATTATCTTATGATTATCATGCAGCGCTGGCAGTTGGTAAGGAAATCAAGGATGAATTAAATCCTGTGGCATGGAAGTGGTTACAGTCAGCAGATGCGAGAGCAGTTTTGGACTGGGAGAGAATGAACAGGGTTTTACCAGAAAATAATGGAATTATTTCAGCAGTGAGACAAGAAAATAAAAAGAAAATCTTGTTTGAATATCTGTTGGCTTTAGATTTAAAAGTAAAACGTGGAGAGTATGCAGATTTTATCAGAGGAATTACTCCATTAGGTGTCGATTTATTAGAAATGGTTCTTGAACAATATTGTCAGATTGATATTAGACAATATTATATGAAAAATGCAAAAAATGGAAGAAAATGGTCTAGAGGCAGAATGGAAGGTACAGAAGTTCAAGAAATTATGAATGCGAGATATTCGTCATTTAACTATAAAGATGTATATTCAAGACATTTACAATTAGTTATTGAGAAAAAAGCATTGTAATCATACGATACTATTATTGAGAAAAAATGTAAAGATGATTTATTAAAGCAGAGAACTGAAGAATTAGTACAAATTGAATATAATGTCAGAAATATTGCAGCTCATAATATTGTGTCAGCTACACCTGAGTGGGTTAAAGAACAAGCTGGCAGGAGTGTAGAAGATATTTTGTGGCTGCTGAAATATATTTGCGAACAGGTAAAAATAAATACCAGAAAAGAAAATTGGGATTCGTATGATTATATGAATAAGAGAATTATTGAAGAATTGGATAGATGAGTATGCTGTTTCCCTTTTATGGGAAAATGAATTGCCGCTGGATGAGGTAAAGAAATTACAAATGAAATAACATTCTTAGAATTATGTAAACAAAAACAGGGGATTGCCACCAGGCAATCCCCTGAAATATTTCATATGAAATTATAAAATTATTTCGCTTCAGCTTCAGCGCCTTCAGCGTCCTCATCCTCTTCCGGAGCTGCCTCATACTCACCGATATGAACAACAACTGCATCCTCAGGAGTGATGAAGTGGACGTGTTTGCCTTCCGGGATCGGGAGGTCTTTTACATGGATATCACGGACGTCTGCAGGATAGCCGTTGAAGTCGATGACGATGGTGTCAAGAAGGTTGGACGGATCTGCTTTGTAGTGGATCTCTTCCATCTCCTGCTCAACGATACCCTGAACCATGTCGGTGTGCTCCAGTTTGACAGCGACTGTTGTGGAAACCTTCTCACCGGCTACCAGTGCCTGGAAATCCAGAGCCATCAGCTGTTTTTCAATTGGATTATAGTCAATATTTTTTACCAGGGCATCAACTTTTTCGCCTTCGATGTCCAGGTAAACCTGTGTACCTTCTTTATTTGCTTTAATGAATTTGGCTGCCTCGGCACCGTCAAACTGAAGTGCTACAGGCTCTTTCATTTCTTTTCCACTAAGAATTCCTGTGACGTAACCCTCACGTCTTAATTTTTTAGCTTTTACATTCGGGTTTCTTTTCTCTGCTTTCAATGTGATCATGTCAAATTCCTCCTCCTGATGCATGGATTCCGGTAATGTTGCTGTTCGCGCTGTTCGCAGTAACACGAATTCTGCATTTCTTTTCTGACTGGGATTATTATAGCACTTCTCGGACGAGGTGGCTAACAAAAAGTTAGAAAATTTAAGAACAATATTTTGTATTGTTTAACTTATGTACAAAACTTCAAGGGTAAAATTAGACAAAAACAAAGCATATATTTGAGATTTTACAGAAAAAATTAAAACAACATAAAAAATTGCACAAATCAAGTGATCATAAAAGCCTGAAAGTTGGCATTTATCTGGAAAAGAGGCAAGTATTAAATATGAATATTCTATTTTTATTTGATTCAGATATGCGAGGAGACGGGAAATATCCATATTGCTGACATATTGGAGAGAGCTGTTGTGATCAATGTAATAAAAAGTAATAAAAATTGGAAGATATGATGCAGGACAGAGATGACGGCGAAAGAAGGTGGCAACATAACACGATGGGTATTTTACTCTGGAGAAAGAATTTAACGGAATTGCATATAATTTCTGAAACAATTTAACATACAATTCACAAAGCTTTATCTCAATCACGATATCTGAACAGCCGGAAAAATCCTATACTACAAACTATGTGAGCGAGAGAAGAGAAAGGAGATAAGTAATGTCAGAAATTGCACTTAGAAATGTATGTAAGCAATTTGATTCGGAGCATTACGGTGTGAAGGATTTTAATCTTGATATACATGATAAAGAGTTTGTGATCTTTGTAGGTCCGTCCGGATGTGGAAAATCCACCACTTTGCGTATCATCGCAGGCTTGGAGGAGATCACAGACGGTGAGCTGTGGATCGACGGTGAGCTTTCCAATTATCTGGAACCGAAGGAGAGGGGAATGTCCATGGTGTTCCAGAACTATGCCTTATATCCGAACATGACAGTTTATGGAAATATGGCATACGCCCTGAAGATCCGTAAGCTTCCGAAGGATGAGATCGACAGAAAGGTCCATGAGGTGGCAAAGATCCTGGAGATTGACCAGCTTCTTGACCGGAGGCCGGCGGCTCTTTCCGGTGGTCAGAAACAGCGAGTTGCCATTGGAAGCGCAATTATTCGGAAACCGAAAGCCTTTCTCATGGATGAGCCCCTTTCCAACCTGGATGCAAAGCTCCGTGCTCAGATGCGTGTGGAGCTTGTGAAATTACATAAACAGCTGGCCACCACCATTATTTATGTAACGCACGACCAGACAGAGGCCATGACTCTTGGGACTAAGATCGTGGTCATGAAGGATGGTCTGATCCAGCAGGTGGGAGCACCTCAGAGTATTTATGACAATCCGGTAAATCTTTTCGTGGCAGGCTTCCTTGGTTCTCCGTCCATGAACTTTTTCCGGTGTACGGTAAAAGCAGAAGAAAATAATCGCACGGCCCTTCTTCTGGATGATGCCAAAACTGTGAAAAAGGTTTATCTAGACGGAACCAGAGGAAAACAGATCGCAGACAGATATAACGGCAGACACGTGATCCTTGGAATCCGTCCGGAGGATATCTACGAGTTTGATGAGGCGAAAAAGCTTGGTATTGAAAATGAAAGCGTAGATGTAGATGAGCCTGTAGTAAACCGGGAGATGCTGGGAGCGGAAGTAATCCTCTATTTTGATGAGCAGGGCAAAACCCTGGCAGTCCGCTTAAGTCCGGAAAATCAGACACAGGTAGGGGAGAAGGTTTCTCTGTATTTTGATATGGAGAAGGCCCATGTGTTTGATCCGGAGACAGAAGAAAATATTTTTGTGTCATGAATTTATGTCACGAAAAAGCTTGAGTGCAGGCAGATCAGCCTGTAGATAGAATCTGATTATGCAAGGAGGAGAAATAGTTATGGAAAATAACAGCAAAAGCAAGATCACACCGTACTTATATCTGGTGCCTTGTATGTTTATTTTTGGAATTTTTCTGTTTTATCCGTTTGTGAAAACAATTTATTTAAGTCTTTACAAGACCAACAAGATGGGACAGGCAAAGCTGTACGTTGGTCTGGGCAATTATAAAGAGCTGCTTCAGTCAGCATCCTTTATCAACAGTCTGAAGGTGACGCTGATCTTTGTGCTGATCGTTGTGGTCGGCGGTATGCTTCTTGGTCTGATCGCAGCAGTGCTTTGTAACAAGGCGTTTCCGGGAATCCGGGTGTTCAGTACATCCTATGCTCTGCCAATGGCTATTGCATCCAGCTCTGCGGCGATGATCTTCCAGATCATGCTCCACCCGGCAGTGGGCATTGTGAACAAGCTTACCGGCCTGGATATCAACTGGCTGAACGATCCGAACACGGCTCTGATCTGCGTAGCCATTCTTACTGCGTGGCTGAACAGCGGGATCAATTTTCTGTATTTTTCCGCAGGACTCGGAAATATTGATGAGACCATTTATGAGAGAGCTTCTGTGGATGGAGCCAGCAGTGTGCAGCAGTTTTTCAGCCTGACGCTTCCGGGACTTTCCCCGATCATGTTTTACACACTGGTGGTAAATATCATACAGGCATTTCAGTCCTTTGGACAGATCAAGATCCTGACAGAGGGTGGTCCTAATGAGTCTACCAATGTTATTGTTTATTCCATTTACAGGGATGCGTTTTTTAACTACCGCTTCGGAAGTGCGGCAGCCCAGTCTGTTATCCTGTTTGTGATCATCATGATCATCACACTGATCATGTTCCGTATTGAGAAGAAGGGAGTGAATTACTGATGAGCCAGATGGAAAATATGGCAGTCCCGGCAGTGGGAAACATGTCAAAAGAGGAGCTTCTGGAGCTGAAAAAAGCTATGAATGCAAAGGCTCTTGCAAAGAGAAGGACAAGAACAGCACTCCGTGTTACGGCAAATGTGGTGTTTGCAGTTCTGATCCTGCTTCCATTGCTTTATGCCATCAGTATTGCACTGATGCCTTCCAGTGAACTGTTTACTACAGAGTTGAATCTCTTTCCCAAGAATCCGACCTTTTCCAACTTTATCAATGCATTCCGCACCGTTCCACTTCTCCGATTCATATTGAATTCCTTTATCATGGCGGGATGCATTACCATCGGACAGATCATTACCTGTTCTCTTGCTGCTTTTGCGTTTTCTTTCCTGGAATTCAAAGGAAAAGGTATTCTCTTCATGGTTGTGATGGCAACCATGATGGTTCCGGGAGAGGCAACGATCATTTCCAACTACCTGACTGTATCAAGCTGGGGAATGCTGGATACTTATCAGGTACTGATCGTGCCTTACCTTACATCCGCAATGGGAATTTTCCTGTTCCGTCAGTTTTACATGACTTTCCCGATCTCACTGTATGAATCGGCAAAGCTTGACGGCTGCAGCAATCTGAAATTTATCGTAAGGATCCTGCTTCCGCTGACAAAATCCGCTATTGGCGCTATGGCAGTGTATACCTTTATCAACGCATGGAATATGTACATGTGGCCGCTGCTTGTAACAGGCTCCAACAATATGCGGACCGTTCAGATCGGTATCAGTATGCTGGATAGTGTGGATTCACAGTCTATCACCCTGATGATCGCAGGCGTTGTTATGATCATCATTCCGTCCATTTCCATCTTTATCGTTGGACAGAAGCAGCTGATCAGAGGAATGTTCTCTGGTGCAGTCAAGGGCTGATATCGGAGCAGGCAGCAACCCTGCAGCATCCTGCTGTAAGGGGAAAAATAATGCAAAAAGATACTGCAAAGTCGTAAGACGGGCAGTTCATCTTATATAAAAAAATGAAAAAAGAGAAAATTTTTCAAGAGGAGAAAAAAGTTATGAAGAAAAAAATCATCGCAGCTTTCCTTACTACAGCAATGACTATCGGTTCTCTTTCCGGAGTAACTGTATTCGCCGCAGATGCCGGCACAGATGAAAAAGTGGAAATGGCAGATGCTTCCGATGTAGACGGAACTACCATTACCTTCTGGCATTCCATGGGTGGTGTCAATGGTGAGGCAATTGATACACTGGTAAAAAAATTTAACGATGAGAATGAATACGGAATTACTGTAGATGCTCAGTATCAGGGTGAATATGATGATTCCCTGAACAAGCTGAAAAGTGCACAGATCGGAAACATGGGTGCGGATCTTGTACAGGTATATGAGATCGGAACAAGATTCATGATCGATTCCGGATGGATCGTGCCTATGCAGCAGATGATCGACGCAGACAGCTACGATGTATCTGAGATCGAGCCGAACCTGGCTGCATACTACACCATCGACAATGAGCTGTACTCCATGCCGTTCAACTCTTCCACACCGATCATGTATTACAACAAGGACATGTTTGATAAAGCAGGCATCACAGAAATTCCGGACAGCCTGGAGGGCATCGGTGAGATCGGACAGGATCTTCTGGACAAAGGCGGCGCAGGCGAGGTAATGTCTCTTGGAATCTACGGATGGTTCTTCGAGCAGTTTATCGGAAAGCAGGGCCTTGAGTATGCAAACAACGGAAACGGACGTAAAGAGGCTGCTACAGCTGTTGCTTTTGACGAGAATGATGCTGCAAAGAATATCCTTACAGCATGGAAGGATCTTAACGACAAGGGCTTCGCACCGGTCGTAGGAAAAGGCGGCGATGCTGGTCTGGCAGATTTCTCAGCAGGAAAATCTGCGATCACTCTTGGCTCCACAGCTTCCCTGAAACAGATCCTTCAGGATGTAAACGGAAAATTTGAGGTTGGTACTGCATACTTCCCGAAGATCAAATCCAGTGACGAGGGCGGTGTTTCCATCGGTGGTGCATCTCTTTGGGCACTGAACAACAATGATCCGAAAAAGCTTCGTGCAACATGGGAGTTCGTAAAATTCCTGATCTCTCCGGAGTCTCAGGCTTACTGGAACGCACAGACCGGATATTTCCCTGTAACTGTAAAGTCTCAGGAAGAGCAGGTATTTAAGGATAATGTTGCAAAATATCCGCAGTTCCAGACAGCGATCGACCAGCTCCATGATTCTTCCGCCGACTATGTAGGCGCTCTGTTAAGTGTATTCCCGGAGGCAAGAGCTACCGTGGAATCCGAGATTGAGAGCATGCTCAACGGAAAAGAGGATGTGGATACAGCTGTGAAAAACATGGCAGATTCCATCAACAAATCCATCGAAGAGTATAACCTGGTGAATGAATAATTCGAAAAGGCGTGGAAACTGAAAAAGAAAAATAAATATATACAGCCAAAAATCCCCGGGTAAGCTCCTGGGGATTTTTGCTATAGTCACGGAAAAAAACATCCTGACAGGAAAATATCAGGAGAAAAATCAGAGGAATCTCTGGACGTAAGAGTATATATTGGCTATAATGATGAAGTTAATATCTACTCCTCAGGAAGGAAGAAAAATCTGTGAATAGAAGTAAAAGAGAAGATTATAAGAGATTTGTGGTATTTTGTCTGGCAAGTCTGATCGTGATCGCACAGGCAGCGATCTTTGCTTATGTATGGTATGATTTTTACAGTGACCTGATCCTGAAGCCATTCTGGAGAAAAGGTAACTGGGTAATGATCCTGATCTATGCGCTGATCTATCTGATGTTTGCCAAGCTTTACGGAGGTCTGAAGGTAGGCTATCTGAAGCGTATCGATGTATTTTATTCATTGACGCTGGCAACGATCTGTACCAATGTTGTGACGTATTTTCAGATCACACTGATCAACAGATGGTTTATGTCGGCCAGACCGGTGATCGAAATGACCGGAGTCCAGCTTGTTGTGACGGTACTGTGGATCTGGGGCTCCAGGTATATTTACTCCAGACTGTACGGAGCCAGAAGGCTGCTGGTGATCTACGGAGACCGTGATCCCGGTGATGTGATCCACAAGATGAACACCCGAAAGGATAAATACGATATCAGCGGTAAGGTTCATATCCGTGAGGGCGAAGAGAAGATCCATGCCATGATGGAAGATTATGAAGGCGTGATCATCTGGGATCTTCCGTCCCAGATCCGAAACAGGTATCTGAAATACTGTTTTTCTCATTCCATCCGTTGCTATATGAGCCCGAAGATTTCCGATATCATCCTGCTTGGAACAGACAGGATCCATCTGTTTGATACGCCGCTTCTGATGTGCAGGAATCAGGGACTTTCCATGGAGCAGCGTGCAGCCAAGAGAGTTCTGGATATCATTGTTTCCGGACTTGGGATCATCGTATCCTCACCCATCATGCTGATCATTGCCATTGCGGTGAAGGCTTATGACGGCGGTCCGGTATTTTATCTCCAGGATCGTCTTACCTATCAGGGAAAGGAATTCCGCATCCGGAAATTCCGAAGCATGTGTGTGGATTCCGAGAAGAACGGGGCGCGTCTTGCGTCTAAGCACGATTCCCGTATCACACCGGTAGGACATGTTCTGCGTAACCTGCATCTGGATGAGCTTCCCCAGCTGTTTAACGTGTTTATGGGTGATATGTCTCTGGTAGGTCCACGTCCGGAACGAGATGTGATCATGCAGGAATATGAGCAGGAAATCCCGGAATTCCACTATCGTCTTAAGGTAAAAGCCGGACTGACCGGTTATGCTCAGGTATATGGCAAATATAACACCACACCGTATGATAAGCTGAAGCTGGATCTGTTTTATATTGAAAATTATTCATTCCTTCTGGATATCAAGCTTCTGTTTATGACTGTAAAGATCTTTTTCCAGAAAGAAGTTTCCGAGGGTGTGGATGATAATCAGAAGAACGCTCTTAAGGATTCCGAAGACAAAAAATAAGTAACGAAACGAAATGCGTGTCAGGCTGCGGCAGATCATCCTGACGCGCATTTTGTGGATAGAGAGGACGGAGGTTGTTTTTATGGAAAAGCCGTTGGTTTCCGTAGTGATGCCCGTATATAACGGGGAAAGATATATTGGAAAAGCGATCGAATCAGCACTGGGACAGGAGGTTCCGGTAGAAGTGCTGGTCATTGATGACTGTTCTGCAGACGGCACAGAACTTGCTGTAATGAAATATATGGACAGCGGAAAGATCCGTTATATCCAAAATGAACAGAATATGGGGGCTGCCCGTTCCAGAAACCGGGGCGTAAAGGAAGCCCGGGGAAAATATATCGCATTTCTGGATGCGGATGACTGGTGGGAAAAGGGCAAGCTGAAAGCCCAGACAGAGGTTATGGAACAGACCGGCTGTGCGATCTGCTCCACCGGAAGAGAGCTGATGACGCCGGATGGGCGCACTACCGGCAAATATATTCCGGTAAAGGAACGGATCACATACAGGGAGCTTCTGAAGCATAACAGCATCAACTGTTCTTCCGTATTGCTGCGCAGAGAAGATGCACTTGCGTTTCCAATGGAGCATGATGACAGCCATGAAGATTACATTACCTGGCTCCGGATCCTGAGAAAGGGAGGATTTGCAGCAGGGATCAACAGACCTTACCTGAAATACCGGCTCAGTGAAGGGGGAAAATCCAGAAATAAGCTGAAGTCTGCGGCAATGACTTATCAGGTGTATCGGTATGTGGGATATGGTCCGCTGAAGAGTCTGTTTTTCTTTGTTTCCTATGCGCTCCACGGGATATGGAAATACCGTTGAAAAATTCTGGAAGAGGTGAATAATTCTGACATATGTTAATTCTTTATTTCCAAATTCATAAATATATGTTATTATTTATTCATACTTTTATCAAATATTACAAGGTGGAAACAAATGAAACAGAGAACGGATAGCCAGGGAGTTCCGTATTCTTACCTGGTCGATAACATTAAAGTAGTACTGATCTTTCTTGTCGTATTTAATCATCTGATCGCATTTCAGCTGGTCAAGGTGGACATGGTGGTGCGTTATGTATGGTATGGGATCACCATTTTTCACATGCCTGCTTTTATTTTTATATCTGGATATCTTTCCAAGAAGCCACAGGATGTACTGAAGAATGTGAAGAATCTGCTGATCCCTTATATTCTTGGATACAGTCTGACCTGGTATGCTTATATCTGGACCGGCAGAAGCATGGATTATGAGCTGCTCCGTCCGTCCGGAACAGTTATGTGGTATGTGCTGGCATTGTTTATCTACAGGCTGACTATCGAAGCACTTGGCAAGATACGTTTTATCGTGCCTCTGAGCATTATTTTTGCATTGTGGGCAGGAACAAGACCGGAATTTACGACCTATCTTTCAAGCTCCAGGATTGTTGTATTTTTTCCGTTTTTTGTGGCAGGCTATCTGTGGAAGAGTGATTACACAGACGTGGTCCGTAAATTCAAGGGTAAATGGATCCTGCTCCTGGTTTCAGCCCTGCTTTTGTATGCAGTTCCGAATTTTATGATCGCCAATGAGATCCCGGTAGATATTTTCCGTGGGAATCATACGTATCAGTTATCGGGAATGGATGATATCACAGGAATGCTGATTCGCCTTCTGATGTATCTGGTATCTTTTGTGCTGGTGCTGACGTTTCTGGCATTGATCCCGGATGTGAAGCTGCCGGTTACCTTTGTTGGAAGAAATACCATGGGGATTTATTTTTTCCATTATCCGATCATGATCGTACTCAACGGCCTGCTTCTTCTCAGCATCCCGCAGATGCTGAATGTCTGGGTGCTTTTCGGAGTATCCTGGGTGCTTGTGCTGATCCTTGGAAGCAAGCCGGTATCTTTCCTCTACGGAGGGGTACTAAACCTGCTTACATTTATTCTGTTCAAACGTGAGAGGCAGGTGCAGGATGAAGGACTTGAGGATGAATATGATGAAGATGACCGTTATGAGATCATACTGAAAAGAAAGAAAGCCATTGAGGAGCTTGCGGCAACTCTGGACGAGGAGGATGCACGTAAGGTGAAGGACGATGTGGCGGCTGTACTGGAACATGAGACAGAAGAGACGGAAGAAATCCGTGGCGAGGATTTCTTTGTAGATGAGGATCTTGAGATGGAGGAAGGCATGGATGATGCCGGAGCTCCACAGGAATTTGAGCAGCTCCAGGACCTGGATGATATATTAAAGATCACAGAACCGCAGGGGGAAATGGAAGTGCTTTTGAAAAATAAAGAAGAGAAAGCGCAGGATTAAATTAATAATGAAAAAAGTCATTACTTACGGTACCTTTGATCTGTTCCACCAGGGACATTACAATATTCTGAAAAGAGCCAGGGAGCTGGGGGATTATCTTGTTGTGGGTGTCACCAGTGAAAGCTATGATATCGAACGCGGCAAGCTGAATGTACAGGACAGCCTTCTGAAGCGTATCGAAAATGTCCGCAAGACTGGTTTTGCGGATGAGATCATTGTAGAGGAATATCAGGGGCAGAAGCTAAATGACATTACAAAATACAATATCGACCTTCTGGTAGTCGGTTCGGACTGGCGTGGCAAATTTGATTATCTGAAGAATTACTGTGAGGTCGTTTATCTGGAACGTACCAAAAATATTTCCAGTACCAAGCTCAGAAGTGAGGGTATGATCTACAGCATGGGCATTGTTACGGATGATACAGAGGACAACGAAATGGTGATGGAGTCCAAGTATGTCAGCGGACTGCATGTAGAAAGTGTGTATTCCGAGGACGTTTTTGTTGCGAGAGAATTCTGTGACAGATACGAACTTGACTCTTATGGTACAGATTACGGGCAGTTTCTGGAAGGATTGGATATCATTTATATCCGATCCGGTCTGAAAAACAGGGCAGATTATATCCGAAAGGCACTGGAATGTGATAAATATGTGATTAGTGACACGCCTATGGCTCTGGAACCGGAAGAGATAAGAGAGCTGTTTGCACTGGCAAAGGCACATCAGGTTGTTCTGGTAGAGAAGCTTACCATGGTCTATCTGCGCGCGTTTACACAGCTTGTCTGGCTGACACATGGAGCGCTTGTGGGAGATGTGGTAGCTGTAAAATGCGCGATTTCTCAGGATGATTTTGAGGGCGGAAAAAATTTCAGCGAAACAGTCAGCCAGGCGCTGTGTGCATGCATCAAGCTTCTCGGTAAGGATTACCTGGAGGTGAAGAGCAATGCGGTGAAAAGCAGTGACGGCTGCTTTATTTATGATATGATCACGATGAAGTATCTCCGGGCACTGGCGACCATTGAGATCGGAACAACGGTGGATGTGGAAAACGAGCTTGCGATCATCGGAACCAGGGGGCGTATCACCGTACCCGGTGACTGGTGGAATACCGGATATTTTGAAGCCAAAATAGAAGGTCAGGAATTCCTGAAACGCTACAGCTTTAATTTTGAGGGAAATGGTCTTCGCTATCTGCTTCAGGAGCTGGTCATCATGATTCGTGACAGACGGACAGAATGTACGAGATTTTTTTATGAAGAATCAGAAACTCTGGCTGAGCTTTTGAAAATAATTAATCAAAGAGGTTGACAGATGACAGAAAAACAGAAGCTTCTTTTGCAGCTCTTCCGGGAGGTTGATGCGATCTGCAAAAAGCATGATCTTAGATATGTAATGGCCGGAGGTACTCTGATCGGTGTTCTTCGAAATGAAGGCTTTATCCCATGGGACGATGATGTGGACATTTACATGCCCAAAAGTGACTGGGATAAATTTGTAGAAATATGTCAGAACGAGATGCCGCCGAACCGGGCGGTTTATTGTGCAGAAGTGGACCGTAATTATACCAACGGTTTTCCGCGCTACGGAAGTACGGATACCTGTGCGATCCACAAGCATCAGATCATAGGAGACGACAAGGCTGGTGAGATCATTGACGTACTGACTCTGGATCCCATTCCGGATGATGACCGTGAGTATGAGAAATACCGGGACCATATGATGATCTATACGGAACTTCTGAATATCAGCATGGTCGTGGGAGTCAGATGGGAAATTTCTCCCTGGCGGTATCTGTACTGGCTTTTCCGCTATACCTTCTGCGGAAAGGACAGAACCTTAAAGAAATTGGAGAAGATCATGTTTTCTTATAAAGAAGAGGAGTGCAGCCGCTATGCCATGCGATGGGGAGGCTGCCCGTTTCTTTTTGACAAGGATATGATGTTCCCTGTAAAATATATGGACTTCGAGGGCGAAAAGGTTATGATCCCTCACAGGACCAGCGATTATCTGATCTGGCATTACGGGGACGAATGGTCCTATATACCGCCTCATGGGGAAAGAGAATCTCATGAGTCTGTTGATGTTCCGGGCGCCAGCTATCAGGAGGTGCGGGATGAATATATGCCAAGGATCGACAAAAAACGTATCCGCAGACAGATGCTTTTCCGCAAATTCTACTGCCTTCTTATGGCAAAGGGAGACCATAAACAGGATGACAGACGAAGAAGGATCAAAGCCGGTGTTGTAGCCCGGGATGTGTCTGCCCGGCTGATGAGATCCGAAAAAACAGCGGAGACCCTGCTGAAAGAGAGAAGATATGATGTGCTTGGTGAGATCTTTGAGGAGTATTACCGTGTACAGCTCAGCATGGAGTTTATCGGGCGTGAGGATTTTAACGGGATCCGTCCGTTCTATCATCCGATCCTGATCCCGCTGGAGGATAAGGCTTTTCAGGCGGCCATGCTGACACTGATCTATCAGGAGCGTGTTTCCAAGGCATACCGTATGTACGAGGTACGCAAGAAAATGGATCATCTTACTCCAGAAATGGAGCAGACAGTGGAGGATATCCGCCGTTTCCGAAAAGCAGCCAGCCACTATGAATTTAAAGAAATGCAGGAAGCAGAGGCGATCGTGGATGATCTTCTCAGAAAATATCCGGATGCTCCGGGATTCCTGAAATTTAAATGCCGGTTTGTGATGGAGCGCCTGGAAGGACCGCAGAATGCTTCGGAAGCGGAGAAATTTCTGTCTTACTGCCTGAGAGTATTTCCCCAGGATGGATATTTTATGAAATATAAGGGGGATCTTCTCTGGAAAAAGGGCCTCCGGAACGAAGCAATGGCAGAGTATCTGAAAGCTAGAGAATGCACCAATAATGGCATTGTGCAGCTGGAACTGGATAAATTACTGAAAAAACAGAAGTCCCAGGCGATCCGGGACTGTCGGGATCTGCTTGGAAGCCAGAGAAGATCAGAAGCACTCTCTCTGATGGAATTTTGGAGCAGACTGATGCCGGAGGATGAGGAGATCAGAGGCGCTCTTTATCTTGCGAAGGTATATTCCGTCCGTACAAAAGGGGAGCTGGAAGAGCTGGTGAGAGAGCTTTGCAAAGAACTGGGGATCACCGGTAATTCTCCAAGGGAGGGAACCCTTGAGGAGCCAGTGTACAAAGAGGCACTTACCTGTGCATGGCAGAGATTCGGCTATCCCAAAGCACTGGCAGAGGGCCGTACCAGGATCCTGTGCAGTGAGGAAGAGGGCGAGATGGA
>OGQB01001081.1_pt1 | contig 24780 bp, 20 predicted proteins | sample 1553071 | NCBI WGS metagenome assembly OGQB01 (sample SAMEA2580284, study PRJEB22360) | human gut metagenome | biome: human gut; feature: human-associated habitat; material: faeces | place: Denmark | collected 2008/2010
ACTCGGAAAAGAAGAGAGTCTTGTAAGAATCCAGGCGGCCATTGACAAACTGAACTAACTATGCAGTAGGTAGTATTCCGCGAGGTGTTTTGGCATGGTTTTGCCAAAATCCCTCACGGTTACAAGCTGACAAAAGCAGCAGAATAATTCCCATATGGAGGGAAAGAATGGAGTTTAACAGGGAACAGCAGCAGGCAATGGAACATAAAGATGGTCCGATGCTTGTACTTGCCGGACCGGGATCCGGCAAAACGGAAGTTATTATCCGCCGTACCCGTAAACTGATTCAGAATTATCAGGTCGCTCCTTCATCTATCCTGGTGGTCACCTTTACCAAGGCGGCTGCAGGGCAGATGAGGGAGCGATTTTTACACCTGTGCGGAGTGGAAAAAAGTCAGGTGACTTTTGGTACATTCCATGGAATCTTTTACGGTATTCTCCGGCAGGCGTACGGTATCACATCGGCAAATATCGCCGGTGAAGAAATAAAATATCAGATTTTACGACAGATTTTACAGAATTCTTCCCTGCAGATGGAAGACGAAAATGACCTGCTGGAATCGCTGGCAAGAGAGATCAGCACGGTAAAAAACGGTCGGATCCCGTTGAGTCACTATTATTCGGCAAGCTGTCCGGATGAGCAGTTTCGGAAAATCTATGAGACATACGAAAAACGGCTGCACGGGAAACGATTGCTGGACTTTGATGATCTGCTGGTGTACTGCTACCAATTATTTCAGAAACATCCGGATATTTTGCAGGCATGGCAGAAAAAGTTCCGGTATATCCTGATTGATGAGTTTCAGGATGTCAACCAGCTGCAATATGATATTGTCCGGCTTCTGGCACTTCCGGAGAATAATCTGTTTCTGGTAGGTGACGATGATCAGTCGATCTATCGGTTCCGTGGAGCCAGACCGGAGATCATGCTGCAGATTCCAAAGGATTTTCCACAATTGAAGCAGGTGATCCTGAAACAGAATTATCGCTGTACCGGAGAAATAGTAGAAAAATCCCAGAATGTGATCCGCTGGAATGATGCGAGATATGAAAAACAGTTGTTTACGGAAAATGATAAGGGAAAACCGCTCGAGATACAGACATTTGAAAATGAGAGCGAGGAGACGACCTGGTTGTTAAAGCAGATTCAGAAGGATCTGGCGGAAGGGTGTCCGCACAAAGAGATTGCGATTCTATTCCGTACCAATCATAATTGCAGAATGACAGTGGAACGGCTGATGGAGTACAACATTCCGTTTACCATGAGGGATGTCCTGCCGAATCTGTATGAACACTGGCTGGCAAAAAATATGGTTGCTTATATGCGTCTGGCAATGGGCGGTCGGGAGAGAAAGGATTTTCTTGCCGTCATGAACCGTCCGAACCGATATCTGTCCAGGGAAGCATTTTATGAGAAAGAAGTGCCATTTGAGATTCTGTATCAGTTTTACGAGGGAAAAGAATGGATGTGTGACCGGATCGAGAAGTTCGAGCATGATCTGAAAATGATGAAAAATATGGCACCGTTTGCAGCTATCAATTATATCCGGTATGGGATCGGCTATGACGAGTTCCTGAAAGAATATGCACAGTACAGGAAGATCAAAGTGGAAGAACTGTATGATCTTCTGCGGGAGATCCAGGAGAGCGCAAAAGGGTATAAAACATTTCAGGAATGGTTTGATTCCATGGATGCGTACAAAGAAAAACTCAAAGAACAGTCGGAGAAAGTGCGCCGGCAGGAGGGAATCGTTATATCGACTCTGCACAGTGCCAAGGGACTGGAATTTGAGAGGGTGTATATTCTGGATGTCAACGAGGGCTGTATGCCATATCAGAAAGCGGTTCTGGATCCGGAGATCGAAGAAGAACGAAGAATGTTCTATGTCGGTATGACGAGAGCAAAGAAAGAACTGCATCTGTATGCAGTGGAGGAGAGGTTCGGAAAGAAGATGGAACCTTCCCGTTTTCTGGTGGAACTGGAAGAAGCACCGAAGCGTGGCAACGGAGGGCAGAAAAATGGGAAATAATGCAAATGAAGCACATATTTTTTGGAAGTCCCCGGATCAGCAGACAGAAGTCTGGATGAAACAGGTCAGTGGAAAAACACCGGAAGAAAAGAAAGAACAGTCCCGGTCGGGATATTGTCTGTTAGCAGAAATGATAAAAACAAGATATGCGTATGATCTGGAGAAAGAGACCGATTCGGTAATGCGAACAGAGACGGGAAAACCATATCTGCGTCTGCATCCGGAACTTTTTTTCAATATCAGCCATTCGGGAGAATGGATCGCCTGTGTGCTGGGAAATGTCCCTGTGGGGATTGATATCCAGTATCACAGAGAAATAAAATTGGAACAGACAGCCAGAAAAATCTGTACACCGGATGAGTGGAAAACTTTTATGCAGGTTGGTACGGAGAAAGGAAAAAAGGATTTTCTGTTTCAGATCTGGACAAAAAAAGAAAGCTATCTGAAGTTTACCGGGGATGGGATCCGCAGGGAGCTATGTGAGATTTCTTATGAGGGATGCAGGTTTTACCGGTTGGTGATGCCGGAAGGGTATTCGGGGATGGTATGTGTGGAGAACTGAATACTCGAGGATGAAAGTATGCAAGATAACAAAATATTTTATCCTGGCAACGGGTTCTATTTACAGTCTGTCCACATATAGTAAATGTAAGAGGTGATGTACATGAAACGGGAGGAAGTTATCCGTCTGTTTCCGGAGCGTATCCGAAAAATCTTACAGCAGGCGTACTGGAATCCACAGGGGTTACAGGAGATTCGTCTTCGGGCAGGGAAACCGTTGATCTTATGGCAGGACGGACAGGAATATTTTGTGGCAGAACAGGGATTTCTGACGAGACATAGGGAACAGGCATGTATCGTATCACAAGAAGACATCCGAGGAACCATGGAGACGGTAGGGACATATTCCCTCTATGCTTATGAAGAGGAATTAAAACAGGGATTTTTGACGATACAGGGCGGGCATCGGGTTGGTGTGGCGGGAAAAGCGATCATGGAAGAGCAGAAGGTAAAAGGACTTTCCCAGATTTCCTGCATCAATATCCGGTTTGCACACCAGATTACCGGTTGTGCGGATATGGTGATTCCGTATGTGACGGAAGATGGAAAACTGTGTCATACACTCATTATTTCCCCACCGGGCTGTGGGAAAACAACATTGCTGCGGGATCTGGTACGACAGATTTCTGATGGCTGGGAGACCTTTCCGGGCAATACGGTAGGCGTGGTGGATGAACGGTCAGAGATTGGTGGCAGTTATCAGGGAATTCCGCAAAACGATGTGGGAATCCGTACCGATGTGCTGGACTGTTGCAGCAAGGCGGAAGGGATGGTCATGCTGCTTCGCTCAATGGCTCCGCAGGTGATCGCCGTGGATGAGATCGGCAATTATGAAGATATCCGTGCCATCGAGATGACACTAAACAGCGGATGCAAACTTCTGGCAACGGTTCACGGAAGTTCGATCGATGAGATCCGGAAAAAACCGCTGCTGGAACGACTGATAAAAGAACATGTTTTTGAACGCTATATCATCCTGCAAAAAGAAACGGCAGGAAAGATCGGAAAAGTCCGGGAAATCTATGATGAACGGGGAACCTGTCTGTATCAGAGGCAGAGATCTGTGTGTTAAAGGTCAGCGGTGCTCTGCTGGTATTTTTCGCCGGCTGGGGCATGGGGAACTGGAGAAGCAGACAGTATCAGCAGCGGATCAAAGACTTGCAGATATTACAGTTGATCATCAGCTGCCTGATCGGTGAAATTTCCTATGCGAGAAATACACTGCCGGAAGCATTTTCCAGGATCAGCGAGAAAGTGGCGTCCCCCTTTCGGGAATATCTGCAATCTGTTGCGAAACGGCTGAAAGAGCAGACCGGCGAAACCTTTGTACGGATCCTGAAAGATAAGGCCATGCAGATGCTGAAAGCGAAGTTAAAGCTCCTGAAAGAGCAGGAGCAGACGGTGCGGGAAAAAACCAGTCTCCGGGAAGAAGACTGGGATCTGTTTTTACAGACCCTCGGGCATCTTGGATATCTGGATGCAAAGATGCAGATACAGCTTCTTGAGAGCGGAAAGACAGAACTTGCAATGCGGGAAGAAAAACTGCGGCATCAGCTGCCGGAACAGAAAAGAGTGTGGCAAAGCCTCGGGATCCTGGGGGGAGCCTTTCTGGTGGTGATCCTTATCTGAGACGGGAGGCGGTTGTGGAAGTCGGGATTATATTTAAAATCGGTGCAGTGGGGATTCTGGTATCCGTCCTGAGCCTTGTGTTAAAACACAGCGGGCGGGAAGATCAGGCATTTTTAACCAGTCTTGCCGGGCTTGTGCTGGTATTGTTTTGGGTACTCCCTTATATTTATGATCTTTTTGAAACCGTAAAAAAATTATTTGCTCTGTAGAATGTACTCTCGGAGTTTTTCTGCACTTACTTTTGCGGCTGATTTTCCGCCAGTTGCACCCGAATTTCATCAACGTACGCACCGCGTACGCCTCAGAAATTTGGGCACAACTGACAAAAAATCATCTCACAAAATCAAGCACAGAAAGACTCCGAGAGTACATTAGTATGAATACAATCTAATTAGAAATTCATCTAAATACTTTTTATCACATGGAAAGCGAAAAGTCAATAAGTATTTCGAAAAAATTCTAAATAGTTTTATTGTTGATTTTGAGTTGCTATTTTCTGTAGAATACGCTACGATAAGGGAAAAGTTGTAGAAAAAGGGGGACAAAAACATGAAAAAACACCTGTCCGTGCGCTACGGCACGATTCAGGGCTGCTACTGGATGGGATACGCGGCACTGATGGGGTATGCCAGCGTCTATCTTCTTGAAAAAGACTTCACAAACACACAAATCGGCCTTCTGACGGCAGTTGGCTGTATCGTGTCAGCGGTTCTGCAGCCTGCGCTGGCATCCTACGCAGATCGGCCGGAAAGCCCGTCCGTACGAACAATGCTCCTTGGAGCGAACCTGATTCAGCTTGTTTTTATCATTTCCCTTGCTGCAACGGCAGAAAGCAGTTCTATGGTGGTAAGGACACTGCTGTACGGCGCAAGCATTACGATGCTGATGCTGATGATTCCGTTCGTTAATTCTCTTGGTATGGAGACGATCCGCCAGGGAGAGGAACTTGATTACGGAATCGGGCGCGGCATGGGTTCCGTTGCATATGCGATTGCATCATGGCTGCTCGGCCGGCTGACCGCATCCTTTGGAGCAGACATGATTCCGATCTGGGCTATCGCGCTGACCATTCTTTTTCTCGCCTGTGTATTTCGTTTTCCATTTAAAAAGGACGGAAAAAAAGCAGAAGCAGAAAAAGAAGAGACAGGAGCAGCAGGTCCTGTTGATTTTCTGAAACGGTATCCGTCCTTCGCGGTAGTACTGCTTGGCTGCATTCTGATCTTTATGTCACATAGCCTGATTAACAGCTTCAATTATCAGATTGCAATGGCAAAAGGTGGTGGCAGCGGTGAGATGGGAAATGCGATGACCATCTCTGCAGTTTCCGAGCTGCCAACGATGTTTCTGTTCGGCTATCTGCTGAAAAAGAAGAGCAGTGTTTTCTGGTTCCGCCTCTCCGGCCTGTTTTTTGTCCTGAAAAGCATAGGAACCTTCCTGGCCTTTAATATTCCGACATACTACGCTGCTCAGCCGTTCCAGATGTTCGGCTGGGCGCTGATCAACGTCGCCTGCGTCTATTACGTGGACGGCATCATGGAGCCGCAGGATTCGATTAAAGGACAGGCATATATGGCGATGACCATCACCGCAGGAAATGTAATGAGCTCCCTGTTTGGCGGCTGGCTTATCGATGCAGCCGGTGTTGGCGCGATGCTGATCTGCGCATCTCTTGCGGCCTTCATCGGCTGGCTGATTGTGTGCCTGGGTTCGAAAGAAGCAAAAACTGCATAGGAAAGATAAAAGAAAGCGCCCGAAACCGAACGTGGTTCTGGGCGCTTTGCCGTACAGCTCTTATTTATTTCTGTTTCCTGTATACTTCTCATCACAGTATTTGCAACGGTAAACTTCTTTTTCCGGGTCAGCCAGGATAAAGACATGTTTTAATCCCTGCTCAATAGAGGTGATACAGCGCGGGTTTTTACATTTAATCACATCAACCACCTGTTTCGGCAGATGAAGTTCTTTTTTCTCCGTAATCTCGCCGTCTTTAATGACATTGACAGTGATATTGTGATCGATAAAGCCTAAGATGTCAAGATCCATCTTATCAACCGAACACTCAACTTTCAGAATGTCCTTTTTTCCCATTTTTTCACTTTTGGCATTTTTAATAATGGCTACGGTACAGTCCAGCTTGTCCAGTCCCAGATCATGGTAAATGGTCATAGCCTTTCCTGCTTTAATATGGTCGAGCACGAAGCCCTCTTCAATACGTCCTACGTTCAGCATAGCGAAAGATGCTCCTTTCTTAATCGACTTTGATGTTCAGCAGCGTTAGAATCAGGGCCATACGTGCATAAACACCGTACTGAACCTGTTTAAAGTAAGCAGCGCGCGGGTCATTATCCACGTCAACGGAGATCTCATTGACACGCGGCAGCGGATGCAGAACCAGCATTTCCGGAGAAGCAAGATCCATTTTGGACTGATCCAGAATATAGAAATCCTTCATACGGATGTAATCGTCCTCGTTGAAGAAACGTTCTTTCTGGACACGGGTCATATAAAGGACATCCAGCTTCGGGAGAACATCTTCCATTTTAATAACTTCCTCAAATGGAACATTGTTTGCGCGCAGCACATCATCACGGATGTAATCCGGGAGACGAAGCTCCTCCGGGGAGATTAATACAATTTTAATGCCGGTATAACGAACCAGCGCTTCAATCAGGGAGTGAACCGTTCTGCCGAATTTAAGATCGCCGCAGAAACCGATGGTAAGATTGTTCAGGCGACCCTTTAAAGAACGGATGGTAAGAAGATCGGTAAGAGTCTGCGTCGGATGCTGATGTCCGCCATCACCTGCGTTGATCACAGGAATACGGGAGTACATCGATGCAACGAGCGGAGCGCCTTCTTTCGGATGACGCATGGCACAAATATTTGCAAAGCAGGATACCACGCGGATGGTGTCGGCTACGCTTTCACCTTTGGAAGCGGAAGAAGAATTGGCAGAAGAAAAACCAAGAACAGTACCGCCAAGATTCATCATGGCAGCTTCAAAGCTGAGACGGGTGCGTGTGCTTGGTTCATAAAATAAAGTAGCAAGTCTTTTACCATCGCAGGCATGTGCATATTTCTCCGGGTTCTTCTCAATATCGTTCGCCAGATCCATTAACTGATCCAGTTCTTCGACCGAGAAATCAAGGGGACTCATTAAGTGTCGCATATATTACCTCCTATGAAGATCCTTATTTTTGTTACCGTTCACAGGTTCCCTGCGAACTGTAACATTCGCAGCCCTCATTTAAAGTTTTGCTTCGCAAAAGGAGGGCTGCTCACGCCTGAATCACTTTCTTACGCAGCGAAACAGCAGGTATTTCCCTGCTGAGTGAACAGTAACTTATTTTTTCTGTGTTCCACCTTAACACAAAAACAGGATAAATGCAAGATAAAAAATGGCAGGAAAAAGGTCGAAAAGCAGAGTAATATGAAATGTGAAAAAATAAAGTGAAATAGCAGTCAAAAAGGAAAAAGATTGTACAAAAGCCGAATTTCGGAAGATCTTTTCTTGTAAATTAAACGGAGATGGAGTAAAATATTGATATCTGCAACAAATGCAGAGTATCAGGAGGACCAGATATGCTAGACTTAGGAAAAATCCGCGACGAGATCGATGTCACCGATGACGAGATCGTCCGCCTGTTCCAGCACCGGATGGCGCTGACGGCGGAGGTTGCGCAGTACAAGATAGAGACAGGAAAAGCCGTTTTTGATGCGGAACGTGAGCGCCAGAAGCTGGAAAAGCTGACAGGCGAGGGAACAAATGCATTCAATACAAAAGGCATCCAGGAGCTGTTCCAGCAGATCATGTCGATCAGCCGGAAGCGCCAGTATCAGCTGCTGACCGAGAACGGCGGCGAGGAGATGACCGATTACACACAGGTTGACCATCTCCCGACGCACGGCAGAAGAGTTGTCTTCCAGGGTGTGGAGGGCGCCTATAGCTTCGGTGCCATGAAAGAATTTTTCGATGATACGATCACCAGTTTCCACGTAGACACCTGGAAAGAGGCGATGGAGGCGATCACAAAGGGCGAGGCTGATTACGCTGTGCTTCCGATCGAGAACTCCACCGCAGGCATCGTATCCGACATTTACGATCTTCTCGTGGAATACCCGCACTACATCGTCGGCGAGCAGGAGCTGCCGGTCGAGCATGTGCTGATGGCACTGCCGGGTGCGAAAGTTGAGGACATCCGTACCGTGATTTCCCACCCGCAGGCACTGGCCCAGTGCCGCCGCTTTCTCGATTCCAATGAAAACTGGAAAACAGAGGAACGACTGAATACGGCCGCCGCTGCAAAAGAAGTATCTGAGAGCGGTGATTTGACGATGGCAGCCGTCGGAAGCCCATATGCAGCAGAACACTTCGGACTGCAGATCTTAAAAGAAGGCATTTTTGACGCCCGGGGCAATACGACACGCTTTGTTATTATTTCCGGTCAGAAACGCTTTGTAAAGGATGCACAGAAAATCAGCGTATGCATGGAACTGCCGCATCAAAGCGGTTCTCTTTACAATGCATTGGCACATTTTATTTACAACGATCTGAACATGACAAAGATCGAATCCCGGCCGATTTCGCAGCGGAAATGGGAATACCGTTTTTTTGTGGATTTCGAAGGGAATTTAAGTGATCCGGCGGTCAAAAATGCACTGCGTGGACTTCAGGCAGAATCCGCAAAATTCCGGATTTTCGGAAATTATTAATCCAGAAGAGAGGGCCGTACCAAGCGGCCTTTTCGCATAAATAAAATGAAAAATGACAGGAAGGAAGAGACAAAAGATGATTAGAATAGAAGAATGTATCCTCTACCGCGATTTTGCAGAGGGAGAGGTACTGCGCGATATGACGATACTGGTGGAGACCTACAAAAAGCTGGTCAACGCTCAGATTTCCTTAAAAGACCGCCGGTTCCGTGAGAATATGAGCGCATATGAGCCGCAGTTTTATGAGGCACTGAACCGCCTTGTCGAGATGGCAAACCGCTACGGCTTCTCCGGAAATCTCTGGCATGATTATCTGACGTATCTGCTGGTAAACAAAGAAAATGCATTCTCTACCTCGTGCGAGATTGTCGGAAAAGTCGAGGGAAGCATCAACCAGATGGCAAAACACGACTTTGTCCGTTTCAAAGAACTGTTTGACTTTGATATCTGTGTTTTTGATGAGATTTTTGAGTCCGGCGATGCCTCTGTCATCAGTTCCTATGAGAACACGGACAGTCCGAATAAACTGTTCAACAAAGAAGTCCGGGATCGTATCTGTGAGCTGGCCATCCGTCTGGCAAAGGCTGCATCCGCAGATGAATTTATGGCTGATATGGTTCAGTTTTACAAAGATTTCGGAGTGGGAAAACTGGGACTTCACAAGGCATTTCGTATTGCGCATACAGGAGAGAACGTTGAGATTATCCCGATTACCAACATTCCGGATGTGCGCCTTTCTGATCTTGTCGGCTACGAAATTCCAAAGCAGAAGCTGATCGACAACACGAAAGCGTTTGTCGAGGGCAAGAAAGCAAACAACTGTCTGCTTTTTGGCGATGCCGGAACCGGAAAATCCTCCAGCATCAAGGGCATCCTGAATGAATATTACGATCAGGGACTTCGTATGATCGAGGTTTACAAGCATCAGTTTCAGGATTTGAATGAGCTGATTGCACAGATCAAAAACAGAAATTATAAATTCATTATTTACATGGATGACCTTTCCTTTGAAGAGTTTGAGATTGAGTACAAATACTTGAAAGCTGTCATTGAGGGAGGCCTGGAAAAACGTCCAGACAATATTCTTATTTATGCAACCTCCAATCGTCGCCATCTGATTAAAGAGGATTACAGTGATAAAGAAGGAATAAGACAGGATATGCATACTTCCGACACCGTACAGGAGAAGCTGTCCCTGGTATACCGTTTCGGCGTCAGCATTTATTTTGGTGCACCGGATAAGAAAGAATTCCAGAAGATTGTTTCCACACTGGCCGAACGATACGGCGTGACGCTGCGTGAGGAAGAGCTTTTAGCAGAAGCGAACAAATGGGAACTGTCCCACGGCGGTCTTTCCGGCCGTACCGCACAGCAGTTTATCGATTATCTGCTCGGAAAACAGTAAAAAGAAAAAGGTCAAAGAGTCCGCTTGGTATTGAAAGCGGGCTTTTTGGGATATCCTTTGAAAAAGAAGGAGGAGAAGCGTATATGCAGTATTCCACATTTGCTGCCATTGATATCGGCAGCTACGACGTCATTCTGGAGATTTTCGAGATCTCCAAAAAGCAGGGTATCCGAAGCGTGGATAAGATCTGCCACCGGATGGAGCTTGGAAAAGATACTTACACGCTTGGAAAAATTCGCCCGGAAATGGAAGAAGAGCTGTGCCGTGTACTCGCAGATTTTGTGCGGATTATGGAAGGCTATCGCGTGGACGATTACCGTGCAGCGGCATCCAGTGCGATCAGTGAGGCGTCGAACAGTCTCTATGTCCTTGGAAAAATTCATCAGTTGACCGGTCTTTCTGTCACGGTTCTCTCCAACTCGGAGCAGCGTTTTCTTAGCTATAAAGCGCTCGCGGCGATGGAGGACAATTTTAACAAGATCATTGAAAAGGGAACTGCGATTCTCGATCTTGACGGTGGCAGTTTTCAGATTTCCCTGTTCGACAAGGATGCACTTGTCACAACACAGAACATCCGCATGGGAAGTCTTCGCATCCGCGAGCGTCTTGCCGGAATTCAGAGTGAGACGGAACATTACGAAGAGATGGTCGAGGAGCTGATCTGGAACGAAGTATCAAGCTTTAAAAAGATGTATCTGAAAGACCGCAAAATTGAAAACATTATGCTGATCGGCGATGTTTTCACCGACAGTGTTTATCAGAACATTGAAGAAAAAACGACAAAAATCATTTCCCGCGAAAACTTTAATACCTGGTATGAGAAAATTATTCGCCAGTCACCGATGGAGCTCGCCGTAAAACTTGGTATTCCGCTGGAAAACGCTTCACTGATGTATCCGTCTGCTGTGATTTATAAATGTCTGATTGATATGATGGGTGCGGAGCATATCTGGATTCCGGGCGTGCATATGACACGTGGTATTGCATACGAGTATGCGGAGCAGATGAAACTGCTGAAAGGCGGTCATAATTTCGAAAATGATATTCTGATGGCGGCAAAAAATATCGGAAAACGGTACGCAGTGAACCGTCCGCATGTCCAGAACCTGGAGATGACAGCGCTTGCCATGTTTGATGCGACGAAAAAGATGCACGGTATGAAAGAGCGCGAACGGCTGCTTCTCCAGATGGCAGTGATGCTGCATGACGTTGGAAAATACATCAGTTTCAATAATGTGGCGGATTCTTCCTATAATATTATCATGTCAAATGAAATCATCGGATTGTCGCACATTGAGCGTGAGATGGTGGCATTGATTGCAAGATACAACACGGTTACGCTCCCGTCCTACGATGAGCTGGTGATGGAATCGTCCTTGAGTGCCGAGCAGTATCTGACAGTATCCGAACTGACCGCAATCGTCCGTCTGGCGAATGCGCTCGACCGGAGTCATTTGCAGAAGATTCAGGCGATCCGCGCCACATTAAAGGAGCGCGAGCTGCAGCTTTCGCTCACGGTCAACCGCGATTTTACCCTTGAGCAAGGTTTGTGCCAGGAAAAATTAGATTTCTTCAATGAGGTATTCAGCATACAGCCGGTCATCAAACTGAAACGGCAGATGTAAAAGGAGGCGAAGAAAGATGGATATTGCACCATATAAGAAACCGGAATATTTCCGCAACCGGGAGTTGAGCTGGGTCAGCTTCGACGAGCGTGTTTTAAACGAGGCGCGGGATAAGAGTATTCCGCTGTTTGAACGTCTGAAATTTATCAGCATTACATCCTCCAACCTGGATGAGTTTTATATGGTCCGTGTGGCTTCACTAAAAGACCAGGTGCATGCAAACTATACGAAAAAGGATCTGTCCGGCATGGATGCGAAGGAGCAGCTTGCCGGGATCAGCAAACGGACACACGAGCTGGTGCAGCTGCAGTACAATACGTACAATCGCTCGGCGGTTCCGTCTCTGGAGCACGTTGGCCTTACGATTATCAGCGAGCACGAGAAGCTGACGAAGGAGCAGGCGGAGTATGTGGATTCCTATTTTGAGGAGAACATTTACCCGGTTCTGACCCCGATGGCCATGGATTCGGCCCGCCCGTTCCCATTGATCCGGAACAAAACATTGAATATCGGTGCACTGGTGCAGAAGAAAGAGGATTCGCTTCTGAGCCGTGCGGAGGATAAGAAAGAGAAGAAAGGCAAGGAGAAGGAAAAAGAGAAAGAACTGGAATTTGCGACGGTTCAGGTTCCTTCGGTACTGCCGCGTTTTATTCTGCTTCCGCAGGATGAAAAGACGGGACAGCGGTATGTGATTCTTCTGGAGGAGATCATCGAGCGGAACATTGGAAAGCTGTTCTTAAGCTACGATGTGGTCTGTGCGCATCCGTACCGTGTTATGCGAAATGCAGATCTTTCGATCGATGAGGATGAGGCTTCGGACCTGTTAAAGGAGATCCAGAAGCAGCTTAAAAAACGTCAGTGGGGCGAAGTGATCCGTCTGGAAGTGGAAGATAAGATGGATAAGCGGCTCCTGAAGATGCTGGAAAAAGAGTTTGACATCGATGAAGACGACCTGTTCCGGATTCCGGGACCGCTCGATCTGACGTTTTTAATGAAAATGTATGGGCTCGACGGCTTTGATGAGTATAAAATTCCAAAATACATTCCGGCAGCAGTTCCGGCGCTGATGAATGAGGATGACATTTTTACAAACATCCGAAAAGGAGACATCTTACTGCATCATCCTTATATGACGTTTGATCCGGTCGTGCAATTTGTACAACAAGCAGCAAAGGATCCGGATGTACTGGCAATCAAACAGACGCTGTACCGTGTGAGCGGCAATTCTCCGATTATTGCAGCACTGGCTCAGGCGGCGGAAAATGGCAAACAGGTTTCCGTACTGGTGGAATTAAAGGCACGGTTTGACGAAGAAAACAATATTGTCTGGGCGAAGATGCTGGAAAAGGCGGGATGCCATGTAATTTATGGTCTTCTGGGACTGAAAACACACAGTAAGATCACACTGGTGGTTCGGCGCGAGGAGACAGGCATTCGCAGATATGTACATCTTGGCACGGGAAACTATAACGATTCTACGGCAAAGCTGTATACGGACTGTGGCCTGCTGACATGCAATGCAAAGATCGGTGAGGACGCAACAGCAGTATTTAACATGCTTTCGGGCTATTCGGAACCGGATCGCTGGAACAAACTGATTGTTGCACCGCTCTGGATGAAGGACCGGTTCCTGCATCTGATTGCGATGGAAGAGGAGCACGCAAAGAAGGGACAGAAAGCGCATATTATTGCGAAGATGAACTCATTATGCGACCGCGATATTATTGCGGCGCTTTACAGTGCTTCGGCAGCCGGAGTAAAGATTGACCTGATTATCCGGGGAATCTGTTGCCTGAAGGTTGGAATCCCGGGTGTCAGCGAGAATATTACCGTTCGCTCGATTGTCGGCAATTTTCTGGAACATGCGCGGATTTTCTACTTCTACAGTGGTGGAAATGAAGAGGTGTTTATGGGAAGCGCGGACTGGATGCCGCGAAATCTGGAAAAACGGGTGGAGATTGTGTTCCCGGTTGAGGATGAGCAGATCAAGAAAGAAGTAATGCATATTCTTGATATCCAGATGAAGGATAATGTGAAAGCCAGTATTTTACAGGCAGACGGAACGTATACAAAGCCGGATAAGCGTGGAAAGACGCTGGTGAATTCACAGGAGTATTTCTGCAGGGAGGCAACGGAAAGAGCGGAAAAACCGAAAGAACAGGAAAACAGCAGGGTGTTTGTGCCGGCGGAACCGGTGGAATAGGTTTGGACGGACACGGATGTGGGCGCGGGAGCGCCCACTGCGTTGACATGAAAGAAGAATATGGTATGTTATGATGAGAAAGCGCTGCAGCTTTGAGAGTTGCGGCGTTTTTTTTGTGTCAAAAATAATCTGTCTGGTATTGGGAAAAAGAATGGCTATTCAGAACTCGTTTTGAAAATTGGTTTTGCGGGTGATTTTCGGGGATTTTACAAAGAGTGATCTGGAAAAATGGCTGGAAAAGAAGGGGATGGAGACGGAGATGAGAGAAAATGTAAAAGATTTTTGTAAAGTAGCCGGTTATTTTATTAACGGGTATTTTACAAAGCGGTGGTAGTGGGCTTTACGGAAGGAAAGGTATAATGAATCTCGACAAGACGAGGAGGAAGAAAAACGAATGTCAAATATTGTGTTGAAGAATGTCTGTAAATCTTATGATAAGGAACATTATGCGGTTCAGGATTTTTCGCTTGAAATACCGGATCGGGAGTTTGTGATTTTTGTTGGACCTTCCGGCTGCGGAAAATCGACGACGCTTCGGATGATTGCCGGTCTTGAGGAGATTACGAGCGGGGAGCTCTGGATTGATGGACAGCTTTGTAATTATGTAGAAGCAAAGGATCGCGATCTTTCGATGGTATTTCAGAACTACGCGCTTTATCCGAATATGACGGTATATGAAAACATGGCGTTTTCTCTGAAAATCCGGAAACAGCCCAAGGATGAAGTTGATAAAAAGGTACATGAGGCAGCTAAAATGCTTGGAATTGAGCATTTACTTGACCGGAGACCGGCAGCACTTTCCGGCGGTCAGAAACAAAGAGTTGCGATTGGAAGCGCAATTATGAGACGGCCGAAAGCATTTTTAATGGATGAGCCGCTTTCGAATCTGGATGCGAAGCTGCGGGCACAGATGCGGGTGGAGCTGGCAAAATTACATAAGGAACTGAAAACGACGGTGATTTATGTTACACATGACCAGACGGAGGCGATGACGCTTGGTACAAAAATTATTGTTATGAAAGACGGTGTTGTGCAGCAGGCGGATACACCGGGGCAGATTTACCGCCATCCGGCAAACAAATTTGTGGCCGGTTTTATCGGAGCTCCGAGTATGAATTTTATGGAAACGATGGTGACGGAAAGAAACGGAGCGGTTTATCTGGAGGCAGACGGAGGAGTTACCCTTCGTGCAAAAGGAGAGAACGAAATGGTGCTTCGTCGCGCTTATCTCGGAAAAATGGTGATCTTAGGTCTGAGACCGGAGGATTTACAGGACGAAACAACCGCTTCCGCACATCGGATCTGTTACGAAGAGAATCAGTTGAAGGCATTTGTTGACCTGCGGGAGATGATCGGTGCAGAAGCGTATCTGCATATGAATACCGGAAAAAATCTGATTACAGCAAGAGTGCCTTCCGAGGTGCCGGTTACTGCAAAGGAAAGCATTACATTGTATGCAGATATGGAAAAAGCACAGATCTTTGATCCGTTTACAGAAGAAAATATTTTATCTCGGCCGGTTGAAAAAGAAGAACGTGCAACAGCATAAGAAGGAGCAGAAAGTGAAAAAAGTAATCGAAAAGTGTAAAAAAGCAGAAGTTTATATGTATCTGATCCCGAGTATGGTGATCTTTAGCATCTTTCTGTTTTATCCGTTTTTTAAAACCATTTATCTGAGTCTGTATAAGACAAACAAGCTTGGAGAAGCGAAATTGTATGTGGGACTGGACAACTATAAAAGCTTATTATCGAATCCATCCTTTTACAACAGTCTCTGGGTTACACTGGAATTTGTGGCGATTGTTGTAGTCGGAAGTATGGCGCTTGGCCTTCTGGGAGCAGTTCTTTGCAGCAAGGCTTTTCCGGGAATCCGGGTATTCAGTACTTCCTATGCACTCCCAATGGCAGTAGCATCGAGCTCAGGCGCCATGATTTTCAAGATTATCTTAAATCCCACGATCGGTATCGTAAACAAATTGCTGCATGTGAGCATTAACTGGGTCAGTGATCCGAAATATGCGCTGATCTGTGTGGCTGTCCTCACGGCATGGCTGAACAGTGGCATCAATTTCCTGTATTTTTCGGCGGGACTTGGAAACATTGATGATTCGATTTATGAGCGTGCTTCTGTAGATGGAGCGAATGCAGTACAGAAATTTTTTAAGCTGACACTGCCGGGACTTTCTCCGATCATGTTCTACACACTGGTTGTTAACATTATTCAGGCATTCCAGTCATTCGGACAGGTGAAAATCCTGACACAGGGAGGACCGGGAGAATCCACGAACCTGATTGTATATTCGATATACCGTGATGCGTTTTTTAATTACCGGTTTGGAAGCGCAGCCGCACAGTCCGTTGTTTTGTTTCTGATTGTCATGGCGCTTACCCTGGTTATGTTCCACATGGAAAAGAGAGGAGTAAAATACTGATGTCTACGATAGCAACTACGATTGCCGGACCAAAAACTTATTCTGCAGAGGAGCTGCAGGCACTGCATCTGGCAATGAATGCAAAAGCAAAAAGAAAGAAAATGCTTCAGAAAACAGCGTTGGTTACCATGAACCTGATCGTCTGCCTGTTTATGCTGTTTCCGCTGCTTTATACCATCAGTGTAGCGTTTATGCCGTCCGGCGAGCTTTACACAATGGCAATGAACATCGTGCCAAAACATCCGACACTGGAAAATTTTGTGGAAGCATTTCATAAAATTCCGCTGATACGCTTTGTACTGAACTCATTTTTGGTTGCGGGCAGCATTACGCTGGGTCAGATTGTAACGTGTTCTCTTGCGGCATTTGCCTTCTCTTTCCTGAATTTCAAAGGAAAAAATGTTCTGTTTATGCTGGTCATGGCGACCATGATGGTGCCGGGTGAGGCAACCATTATTTCCAATTATCTGACAGTAGGAAGTCTCGGACTGCTCGATACCTATATTGTTCTGATCCTGCCTTCTCTTACCTCTGCAATGGGAATTTTCCTGTTCCGCCAGTTCTACATGACCTTTCCGGTTTCACTTTATGAATCGGCGAAGCTGGACGGCTGCGGTAATCTGCGGTTTATCGTAAAAATCCTGATGCCGCTGACAAAGTCAGCAATGGGAGCAATGGCGGTTTATACCTTTATCAATGCATGGAATATGTACATGTGGCCGCTGCTGGTTACAGGTTCGGACAGCAAGCGTACCGTACAGATTGGTATCAGTATGCTGAACAGCGTCGATGCACAGTCGATTACCCTGATGCTGGCGGGTGTGGTAATGATTATCATTCCATCCATTTCCATCTTTATCGTAGGCCAGAAGGCCTTAATAAAAGGAATGTTTTCAGGAGCAGTCAAGGGCTGATTCCTGTGACAGAAAAAAGAATAGAAAACTGTATGAAAAACGAGGAGAAAAAAATGAAGAAAAAAGTGATTGCATCGATTCTTGCGGCTTCTATGGCAGCTATGGCGCTTACCGGATGTGGAGGCGGAAAAACAACGAGTGAGGCACAGAGTGCAACAACGGATGAAACCACAGCCAGCGCAGAGGCAGGAAGTACGGCAGATGGCGAAGAAGCACCGGATTTAAACCAGGATACGAAGGGAACCACGATTACCTTCTGGCATTCCATGGGCGGTGTCAATGGCGAGGCAATGGATTATCTTGTCAATAAATTCAATGAAGAAAATACCGATGGCATTACCGTTGAGGCGGTTTACCAGGGAGAATATGATGATACGATTAACAAACTGAAAAGTGCACAGATCGGAAATATGGGAGCAGACCTGGTACAGATTTATGATATCGGAACCCGATTTATGATTGATTCCGGCTGGGTCATCCCGATGCAGGAGCTGATTGATGCAGATGGCTATGACATTTCCCAGATCGAGCCGAATATCGCTGCTTATTATACGGTAAACAATGAGCTGTATTCCATGCCATTCAATTCGTCCACACCGATTCTGTATTACAACAAAGATATGTTTGAAAAAGCAGGGATCACCGAGGTTCCGACAAGCCTGGAAGGAATTCTCGCTATCGGTGATGATCTGAAAACAAAGGGTGGAGCCGGTGAACCGCTGGCACTCTCCATCTATGGATGGTATTTCGAACAGTGGCTCTGTAAACAGGGACTTTCCTATGCGGATAATGGAAACGGCCGTGATGCAGCTGCTACTGCGGTTGAATTTGATTCCAACGGCGGAGCACTCAATATCTTAAGTGAGTGGAAAGCCCTGAATGATGCCGACGTTGCACCAAACGTAGGCCGTGCCGGAAGTGATACCGCAACAACAGACTTTACTTCTGGAAAAGCAGCGATCACCCTTGGCTCTACCGCATCCCTGAAACAGATTTTACAGGATGTCAACGGAAGCTTCGAAGTTGGAACCGCATATTTCCCGACAATCAAGGACGGCGATGAGGGCGGTGTTTCCATCGGAGGAGCATCTCTCTGGGCATTGAACAACAACGATGATGCAAAAGCAGCAGCTACCTGGAAATTTATCAAATTCCTGATTTCCCCGGAATCTCAGGCATACTGGAATGCCGAGACGGGTTACTTCCCGGTAACAACAGCTGCTGATGAGGAGCAGACCTTTAAAGATAATGTAGCACAGTATCCGCAGTTCCAGACCGCAATCGACCAGCTGCACGATTCCAAGCCGCAGTACGCCGGCGCACTTCTCTCTGTATTCCCGGAGGCAAGACAGATTGTGGAAACAGAAATCGAGAATATGATCAACGGAAACGAGACTCCGGAGAAAGCAGTAGAATCAATGGCTTCCCAGATCAACAGCTCCATCGAGGACTATAATCTGGTAAATGAATAAGAGATGGGCTTTACAAAAATAAGATTTCGTCCTATAGTGAAGAAAAACGAGTTCCCAAAGCGTGTTTGAACGGTTTTTAGGAAGGGGAAGATCCGAGTTACGGCAATGATTTTTCAGATATGACTGGAAATGCGTCGGAGACAAAAATCCGGCGCGTTTCCGGATTTATAGTAAGCCTCCAAATAATGCAAAAGAGTCAGTACCGCTTTTTTTAACCGAATCAAGTAAGTCCCCTGCTTCCATTGCGTGAAGCAATAAGCAGTGGGTGGGGACTTGCTTGTATCAGGAGGAGTGCAAGCTCCTTCTGATAAACTGCGGAGCAGTTATTCGGTTATGAGCAAGTAGCAAAGCGGATTGCGAATATCCGCTTGACTTATTTTCAGGGTTTACGATAAAAGAAAAAAGCTGCAGCCGGGACAAAAGATAGAAAAGAGTGCAGGCTTGGAAATGGGAACGGAAAATGGAGGACAGATACGAGATGAAAACAAAAGTATGGGCACACAGAGGAGCCAGCGCATATGCACCGGAAAATACACTGGAAGCGTTTCTTCTTGCGGCAGAGCAGGGAGCTGACGGTGTGGAGCTGGATGTACAGCTGACGAAAGATGGCGAGATGGTTGTTGTCCACGATGAAGAAATCGACCGGGTCAGTGACGGAAGCGGATTTGTCAAAGATTATACGCTTGCGGAATTAAAGACCCTGAACTTTAATAAGACACATCCGGAGTATCAGGATGTAAAAATTCCGACGCTTCGCGAAGTATATGAAGCATTAAAACCAACGGGAATGACGATTAATGTCGAGCTGAAAACCGGTATTTTCTGGTATAAAGACCTGGAAAAAAAGGTACTCGAGCTGACAAAAGAGATGGAGATGGAAGATCGCGTGATTTATTCTTCCTTTAACCATTACAGCATTGCAAAAATTCTGGAACTGGATCCGAAAGCCAGCACTGGCATCCTCTACGCAGATGTTATTTACGATGTCGTGAATTACGCGAAAAAAATCGGAACAGGAGCTCTTCATCCGGCAACCTTTCATGTGCAGATGGCAGATTTTCTTCAGCAGTATGTGGAAAGCGATCTTGCGGTGCATGTGTGGACAGTCAATGATAAGGCGGAGATCGAACGCCTGATGGATGCCGGTGTTGACGCAGTCATCACCAATTATCCGGATGTGGCCGTTTCCTGCCGCAACGCGAAGTGATACCGATTGGAGAAAAAAAGCTGTTCCTTTTGGATATCGACGGAACCATCTGCGTGGGGAACCGTCTGATTCCGGGAGCAGACCGGTTTTTAAACGGACTGTCCGAGTACGGTGGAGATTATGTGTTTATCACAAATAATACGACGATGAGCGTAGCAGATTACCGGAAAAAATTTGCAAAGCTGGGCATTCCGACAACAAGCGGGAACTTTCTGACAGCATCCGTTGCGACAGCTCATTACCTGAAACAGAAATATGGATCCCGTCCCGTCTATGTGCTGGGAACGGACTCTCTGATCCGGGAATTGGAGAGCTTCGGTGTGTGTACCACCCGCGATCCGGAAAAAGAAGGAATTGCGTGTGTGCTTGCAAGCTATGACAATGAACTGACATATCAAAAACTGACGGATATCTGTCGGCTGTTGACAGAGCGCCCGGAGCTCGATTACGCTGCAACGAACCCGGACTATGTTTGTCCGATTGAATTCGGCTACGTGCCGGATTGTGGTTCCATCTGCGAGATGATCGGCCATGCGATCCATCGTATGCCGACTTATATCGGAAAACCAGGCATACGGATGGTTGAGATGGCACTTGATATGACAGGCAGAACGCGCGATGAGGCTGTTCTTGTGGGAGATCGTCTCTATACGGACATTGCGTGCGCCAACATGGCGGGCGTTTCTGCAGCCCTTGTGCTTTCCGGTGAATCTACGCGTGAAGAAATGCAGAACTCGCAGTATCTTGTGGAGTATGTGTATCCATCCGTAAAAGAAATGTATGCGGAGTGGGTGTATGGACAAAAGAAAAAGTGTTCTTAAAACTTCCCATCATCTTTGATTTCGGAGTAAGAACATAAGGACAGAGAAGAATTCTGACAGAGGAGACGGTGACGGAACTCCTCAACGGGATTCTTCTTTTTTTCAGCAGAAAGCTGCGTCTTCTATGCATGGCATAAAAGCCTGTAAATAAGATAGAAAAAGCTTGCCAAAAGGGTGAAATTTCCTATATAATGATTCAGATTGTGATAGGAAAAAGTAAATCATCAGGAGATTTCAATAGAACAGAAAAAGGAGACTTACTGCATGAGTATTTTAAATGTAGAACATCTGTCCCACGGCTTCGGCGACCGCGCGATTTTTGAAGATGTATCGTTCCGCCTGTTAAAGGGGGAACACATCGGTCTGGTAGGCGCAAATGGCGAGGGAAAATCAACCTTTATGAACATCATCACCGGAAAGCTGATGCCGGATGAGGGAAAGGTTGAGTGGGCAAAAAATGTCCGTGTCGGCTATCTGGACCAGCATACCGTTCTGGAAAAAGGTATGACGATCCGTGATGTGTTAAAAAGTGCTTTTTCCTGGTTGTACGAGATGGAAGAGCGGATGAACACGATCTGCGATTCCATGGGCGATGCCTCCGAGGACGAGCTGAATCAGATGATGGAGGAACTTGGCGTGATCCAGGAAATGATGGATGCACATGATTTCTACATCCTGGATTCGAGAATCGAAGAGATTGGCCGCGCACTTGGTCTTGAAGAGATCGGTCTCGAACGCGATGTCACCGAACTTTCCGGCGGACAGAGAACGAAGGTACTTCTGGCAAAATTACTTTTGGAAAAACCGGACATCCTTCTTTTGGATGAGCCGACCAACTACCTGGATGTGGAACATATCACCTGGCTGAAACGATACCTTGAAGAGTATGAAAATGCTTTCATTCTGATCTCTCACGATATCCCATTCCTGAACAGTGTTGTCAATCTGATCTATCATATGGAAAACAAAGAACTGAATCGTTATGTTGGTAATTATGATCACTTCCAGGAGGTTTATGCAGTCAAAAAAGCGCAGAAGGAAGCTGCCTATAACCGCCAGCAGCAGGAGATCAGTGAACTGAAGGATTTCGTGGCACGAAATAAAGCCCGTGTGGCAACCAGAAATATGGCTATGTCACGGCAGAAGAAGCTGGATAAGATGGATGTGATCGAGCTTGCGAAAGAAAAACCAAAGCCGGAATTTCATTTCCGCACTGCGCGCACTTCGGGCCGCTTCGTTGTGACTGCAAAAGAACTTGTGATCGGCTATGAAGAACCGCTCTCCAGACCGCTGACCTTTGCGATCGAGCGTGGCGAAAAGATCGTGCTCACCGGTGCCAACGGAATCGGAAAAACAACACTCTTAAAGAGTATCCTCGGTTTGATCCCGTCCCTTGGCGGAGACGTGGAGCTTGGCGATTATCTAGAAATCGGATATTTCGAGCAGGAAATGCCAAAAGGCAACACCAACAGCTGTATCCAGGAAATCTGGGAAGAATTTCCATCCTATACCCAGTATGAAGTCCGCGCAGCGCTCGCCAAATGCGGTCTTACCACACAGCACATTGAAAGCCTGGTGCGTGTCCTTTCCGGCGGCGAGCAGGCAAAAGTGCGCCTCTGCAAACTCATCAACCGCGAAACTAACCTCCTTGTCCTCGACGAGCCGACGAACCATCTTGACGTGGACGCGAAAGAGGAGCTGAAAAACGCACTGAAAGAGTACAAAGGAACTGTTCTTATGGTCTGCCATGAGCCGGAATTTTATGATGGCCTGGCAACCAGCGTATGGGACTGCTCGGAGTGGACGACGAAAGTGATTTAATCGAATCAAGCAAGTCCCCTGCTTCCATTGCGTGGAGCAATAAACAGTGGGTTGGGACTTGTTTGTATCAGGAGTGGTACAAGTCACTCCTGATAAGCTGCGAAGCAGTTATTCGGTTATGAGCAAGTAGCGAAACGGATTGCGAATATCCGCTTGACTAATAATAAGAAGAAAAGTCAGCAGAAAACGGACTTTTATCCTCTTTCAGCAAGAAGACTCCGACCTCTAAGGTGGGAGATGAATTGCGTCCGTTATCTTCTTGATAGTGGGTTCTAATCATGGTATAATAGAATCAGTCGAATGGAAGAAAGGGGTCGAAATACAATGGATTTGGATAATAATGCACATTCAGTGTTTTTGCTGCACTATCATCTTGTTCTTGTGGTTAAGTACCGCAGACAGGTTTTTGATGACGCAATTTCCGGCAGGGCAAAAGAGATCTTTGCGTATATTGCTCCAAATTACAATATCACCCTTGAAGAATGGAATCACGATAAAGACCATGTGCATATACTTTTCAAGGCGCATCCAAATACAGAAATAAGCAAGTTCATAAACGCATATAAAAGTGCAAGTAGCAGACTTCTGAAAAAAGAATTTCCACAGATAAAGCAAAAATTATGGAAAGAACATTTCTGGAGCCAGAGTTTTTGCCTGTTAAGTGCTGGTGGTGCACCCATTGAGGTTATCCGCCAGTACATAGAAACACAGGGAGAAAATAAGAGTGAACATCGTGTACCGTTTTCGGATTTACCCGAATAAATCTCAAAAAGAATTATTTGCAAGGACATTTGGCTGTGTGCGTTTCGTGTATAACCGGATGCTGGCAGAGAAGAAAGAATATTATGAGAAAACCGGAAAAGTATTAAAGGTTACGCCTGCAAAGTATAAGGCAGAGTTTCCGTGGCTGAAGGAGGTAGACAGTCTGGCATTGTGTAATGCACAGCTGCATCTGCAGACAGCCTACAAGAACTTCTTTCGGGATTCTTCGGTTGGTTTTCCGAAGTTCAAGTCAAAAAAGAATCCGGTAAGAAGTTATACGACAAACTGCGTAAATGGAAATATTACTTTGCAGAATGGTAAAGTGAAACTTCCGAAAGCAGGTTGGATCCGCATAAAACAGCATCGGAGTATCGATGATCGTTACATATTGAAGGGTGCCACCGTCAGCCAGGAAGCAGATGACAAGTATTATGTGTCATTACTATATGCGGCAGAAGAACCGGAATATGAAATCAGGCCAGTAAAAATCGCGATCGGACTTGATTTTTCCATGAGTGAATTGTATGTAGATTCCAATGGAGCTCATGCAGATTATCCTCACTTTTTCCGAAAATCCCAGGAAAAACTTGCAAGGGAGCAGCGCAGGCTGAGTCATTGCGAAAAGGGGAGCAGCCGTTACATGAAACAGAAAAAGAAAATAGCCAGACTCCATGCTCATATTGCACGTCAGCGGAAAGATTATCTGCACAAGGAATCCAGAAAGATAACCAATTTTTATGATCTTGTGTGCATAGAATCTTTGAACATGAAAGAAATGAGCCAGGATTCAAGGTTTGGAAAGAGTGTTCATGATAATGGATGGGGAATGTTTACTGATTTTCTTTCCTACAAATTAGAACGTGCCGGTAAGAAACTGGTTCGTATCGATAAGTGGTATCCCAGTTCAAAAATCTGCAGCTGCTGCGGAAAACTCAAAAAAGAGCTGAAACTGGAAGACCGTATGTATAGCTGCACTTGCGGAAATCAGATGAATCGTGATGAGAATGCAGCTATCAATATTTGCAGAGAAGGCTTGAGAATATTGGGAGTTGAACTTGATGCAGAAAGAAAAATCTCCTGATTTTCCCCAAAGAACATAGATTTTGTTTGGGACTGCGTAGATACGAAACAGTTCCGCTCATAATAACAGAACCGTGGGACACACGGGGATAGCTCGCCTATGCT
>OGQB01001083.1_pt1 | contig 24743 bp, 20 predicted proteins | sample 1553071 | NCBI WGS metagenome assembly OGQB01 (sample SAMEA2580284, study PRJEB22360) | human gut metagenome | biome: human gut; feature: human-associated habitat; material: faeces | place: Denmark | collected 2008/2010
TTAATAAAATTACGGTTTATATCTTCTGTTATTTCATTCGATAACAAATCAACAATATCATCTACATCGCTGACCACATCAAGTTGCTTCCAAATATAATATCCAATTTCATTAACTTCATAAATTCTTGCTTTATCATCTAGATAATTTTGTTTTATATCAATTAAAAAGTAACTATCATGAATAACTCGTGCAACAATATTTTCTCTCTTTCTAATCATATAAACTCCTTCTTATAAATAACATCCACATTAATACGGAACAACAGCCACCATGCCATTTTTCATGACAGCTCTATAACAATCTGTATATACTTCAATAAATGCATATCCACCGTTCATTGCTATCCCTCTAACTCTTTCCATACCTTTTGGCAACACCTGCCCTTTCTTATAATGTTCAAGCACCCCTCCTTCTATATCCAAAGTATGTACTTCATACGGTTTTTCCAGATAACATGTCGATACAATGCCTAATAAAATAGGTGATATATCAATTTCAGGAAATTCATCTTTAATTTTTTCAATGATTTGATTTACTTTATCCTGATTCGTAACATGACCACCTGCATCCAGTTCGCAAATCATATCCACATATCCTTTTGAGCGCTGTTTGCGCAACAACTTGTCCAATCTGGTTTTACTAAAAGAATTCGATGCATTACATTTTTTAACATTGCATACAGATTCTGCCACCTGCTTTTCTCTTTGTGAAACAATTGGTTTTGGCATTCTCATCCCCCCTTAAACCAGTACTTTTCTCGTCCGCAAAATATTCTTTCTTTCACCAATTTCCTGTTGCCCAATAGGTTTTCCAGATGCCGGAACTGCTCGTTCCTTTCCCCAATCTCTTATGCGCGCAATTCGCTCCGGACTGGTTTGAGAAAGAGGTACAACATTTTCAAAAGCAGCCACAATATTATTCTTGCTAAGCAAAAAATCTGGATTTGCAATTACTCGATATGCCAAATCACGTATTGTCGATTCTAAATCCGCACCAGTAAACCCTTCACTAATTGAAACAATCTTATTTGCAAATTCTCCTTCAAAATGCAAATCAAGATATTTGCTCATATATAGCGATATAATTTCCCTCCGTTCTTCTTCCGTCGGCAAATCCACAAAAAACAATTCGTCAAAACGACCTCGTCTCAGCAGCTCAGATGGCAGCATAGATACATCATTTGCTGTTGCAACTACAAACACCTGCTTTTTACATTCTTGCAGCCAAAATAAAAACTGACCTACCATCCTTGTAGAAACTCCACCATCCCCCATAGCTCCTGATAATCCTTTTTCAATTTCATCAATCCATAAAATACACGGTGAGACATTTTCCGCAGTAGTCAACGCATCCCTTAACTGCTGTTCCGACTGTCCAACATATTTCCCTTGAACAGTAGCAAAATCCAAGCGATACAATGGCAACTTCCAATTTGCTGAAATTGATTTTGCAGATAAAGATTTTCCACACCCCGGAACTCCAACCAGCAAAATTCCGCGCGGTGGCTGTAAACCTTTTTCAGTGAGTTCATCCTTTTTCCCAGGCTTTAATAATTCTCTCTTTTCATCAAGCCACCTCTGCAACCCCTGTAAACCGCCCACATTTTTAACACTATCATCAACCTCAATTCTTTCAAGTCCAGAAATATCAGCAAACAATCTATCTTTTGCAAATCTCACCTCATCCATATCTGATTTCTTTATACTTTTATTTGCTATCAGCGCTGCAATAACATTTTCCGCCTCAATTGCCGTTACTCCATTCAGCAATAAAGCGGCCTGTCGAATATCCGAATCATCCCATTCAATCGTGATTTCACCCCTATAATCATCCATACAATTATGTATAATTGAAACCATTTCATCTTCATTGGGAAGATCAAGTTTTATTATCATTCCCTGCCTTTGTAACTGATTCCAGATTGGCGAATTGGTAAACACAATCACAACGCCACCCGACTCATTTGCCAAATTTACAAGAGATAAAATTTGCTTAGACTCTGCATTCTCTAATGATAAATCAGGAATTTCCGTCAATATTATTGTTTGATATTGTTTTCTTTTCATCTGCTCTGTCATATAATCAATTGCCCCATATATCGACTTGTCTTCACATAAATTTTTATCAGATGCCAAATCGTATACTCCTTTAGTCGATGAATGAACACAAAATGGAAGCATCAGTTCCTCAGCAATACTTTGCAGTATAGCTAACGCTCTCCCCGGTTCAATTGTATTAACTGCAATAAATGGAATTCTTGCAATTGAATATCTTTTTAACAATTCCCTGCTCTTTTCACTATTACTCATTCAAAGTCTTCCTCCTGTCAATGTTAATTCTATTGTTTCGAATAATACTCCTCATTTTCCCACTTTTCTCATTTGAGGCTGATTTTTCCAACGTCTCCTGCATTTTATCTGCCTGTTCTAACACAAGATTTATATATGTTTGTCTATCTTTGTCAGGTAAGACTGGAAGATTCATTGCCTCTGCAAGAAATGCCATTTCTTTCCGTAATGCTAAAATTGCATATATAATTGCACCCTCTTCCCCCTGCGATTTTGATATTGCCTGCTGAAACCGATCCGATGCCAAATTCATTCGTTCATTCACCGAATCAATTAATTTTTTTGAAAAACGTTCTGCGACACCCGACTGCCATTCCAACGTTCCCGATTGCATTGCCAAAAGCACTTCTTCATCATTTTCTCTTTGAGTAAAACACGCCAATAAATTTATCCACTCTGCATATGTATGTGGTACCGGTATCATTCGCTTTTTCGCCTCCTTACAGTCACTTGCGGCGGAACCAAATCCCAGTCAGGAAGCCCTTTCGCAAATGTATCCGTTTCATTATCATCTGTATTATCCAGCAAGTCTGTTCTTTTAATGTCATCTGCTTTTCCTGTATCCATCTCTTATTTCCCCCTTAAAGATTAATCCTTCTACCTGAATCTTTTGTCTTGCATACATACTCACTCGGTGTAAGCCGCTCCAAATAATCAACTACTTTCTGACTCTCTGCGTCCCATTTTTCAAGTTCATTTCTGTAATCAACTACCTCTGCCAATACAGCGCGTATTATCTGACAACCTTTTGTACGCCTATCGATATACTGACCTTCTACACACTTTTTCTTTTCTTCAACTTTTCTTTCCTTTGCGAAAAAATTGACCATTAGTATAATTCCAGCAATTGCAGCAATCAGTCCAAGCGTAATTGCATTTTTCCCTCCTGCCAGCATAAAAATTCCTATGAAAAAAATGGCTATTCCTCCATACAAACTTGCTCTATCGTAACTCGATAAATTGTTTCTTGACAATGCTTTTGCTCTTTCAAAATCAAGTTCAGAGTTAAATCTATCAAGCACTTCATCTTCATTTTGTCCATCTACCGTGGCTGCACTAAAATGAAACAAATTTAATTCAATTTCATTTGGCACATTCATTCTGTTCTTTGCAACAATATCATTATAAGCACTTAAAATCCATTCTTTGGATAATGCAAGGGCAAATTTTTGAGTAGATACAGCAACATGTGAACTTTCCGGTTTCATGGCAGCATCCGTAAGCAGCTGAGTGAAGTTTTTACTTTGCTCAAATGCCGTTTGCTCAATTTGCATTTTCTTTCTCACACGCTCTAAATCACCATCACAATCTAATGTTAATTGTTCAACTCTCTCTTGTTTTCTCAACGGTGCCTCTTCCTCATCATAATCATTTACAAGGTTATTCAGAATTTCATCTAACTGTTCTTTTATTGCTGTACTCTTTACATCTTTTCCAAAAATAGAATCAAAATAAGCAAGCATTTCTGAATGAAGGGCAGCATCATCCAACGCCTCCTGCATTTGCCCCCATGTAGGACTATAATTTTTTAGATATGTATAAGATGAGGTATCTACTGGCCTTCTTTTTAAATTAATCGCATCCGACCACTGTTTTATCTGCCGCTCGGTAAATCCTGCTTTTTCCTCCAAATGAGCAAGCCATTTGTCCATCTGCTTTGAAATAATCCCCTCTGAGTCAACACCTAGTACTCCACTTGAATAAGCATCTAACACAATTATGGTTTCTCGGTTCAAATGTTCCTCATCCTGTACTTCTAAATATCTTCGTATCCATTTCAAGCAAGCTTTTTTTCTATTTGCTCTTCGACAAATAAGTGCAAAGAAAAGAGATGTTTTTTCATCATTTCTTTTAATTCCTTCTCTCAATGCTTTCTCTGCCAATTCTGGCTGGTCATTAATCCACGCCGATAATGCAACCAGACATGGAGCAAGCCAATACCCCGGTGTAGCAATCATAACTTCCTCAGAAAGATTACTAATCGTTTCTTTCCTGACAATTCCAATATCATCCGCCTGAATGATTCCCTTTGCCTTATTTCGCACATCTTTATAATGTCCATATTTCTGTTCTAATTCCTGTCTGATTTTCACCAAACGAATTTCTGCTTTTTGCTTCTGCTGTTCTTTTTCCTGCTTTAGTGCATACTCTCGAAATTCACCTATAAAAGCATCAATTTTACTATATACATTACCAACATTATTTTTTACACTATTCACGTTATTGTCAATATACCGTAAATCATCGTGCAGAGCCCCTAGGGAATTTGAAATTTGACTTAAGTCTGCCTGTGAAATTATTCTTTCGTCTTCCATTTTTTTATCCTCCAATATTTTACTTTGCAATTCCATTTGGATCAATTGCCACTGCTCTTCCATTTTCTATCTCTATCGGTATCCATTTTCCAGACCACTCGGTTCCATAAACAAAATTCTTATAACCCTCTTCACCTCCACTATCCTCAAATGCTAATTCATCAATTTGTATACTCACAACGCCAACTTCCTCATATAAACGATTTCCATCTTTATCTGAGAAAAAATAACTTGGGTAATTTAACCACGGCGTATCTTCCTGCATCACATAGGTATATATTTCTGAATCACTATCTCGATACAAATAATACGTAGGCATAGACAATTTCTTTTTTTCTCTTCTTACAATCCACGTATGACCAAAAATGGTAAGCTTACCTTTGGCAAATTCCTGCCTCTGTTTTTCAGTTTTCAGTGGCTCTATCGGAACCCTTGCCTGCCCGGTTATTTGTGTCTTATTTCCATTCACATTTATACTTTGAATATCCACCTCATACAATGGCTGATTTACATCTATTTCCTGTATTTTCCCCTGTGTCTTTTCAGCATCATCCTCCTGCACCGGTGCTGTCTTTTCTGCAGGTTGCGCTGTATTATGTAAAACCGTTTTGTAGTGCACATCGGATGCCCTATTATCTTCTGTTCTACGAAAAAAATAAACAAAAATACTACCAACAATACAACCAATTAAAATGGATACTACTACATACTTTTTATTCACAATTTTTCCTTTCTATTCAAATGCAGATTCACTCCCAAATCCACTTTTTCACGTAACCTCGATTCAATTCCAACGGCACCCATTTTCCTTTCCATTTCTTTCTATGGCAAAATGTCTCATGAGCTGATTCTTCCATAAGTTCACAGTATTCAGACTCCTTAACACATACTTTAATTTTCCCAACAGACCGATAAACAGTATCATTATTCGTGTCCATTAAATCCAAATAAGGGTGCTTTAATATATATAAAGTCGGAGTTAGCACATAACTCCACTTCTTTGCACTTTGGCTGCTATACAAATAATATGATGTAGTATCCGTGCCCTCTTCGTAACTTTTTTTTACAATCCAGGTCTTGCCAAGTGCTTTAATTTTTCCCTTTTCCAGTTGTTCTCTCTGTTTCTTTGTTCTCACTACATCAACCGGACATTTTCCTGTTCCTGTTAAAATAATTCCTTGATTTGTTCTTTTGACGGACTTAATCTTCATACTTACCATGTTTTCTTTTCCGTTGACATTAAACAACTTAACTTTTTTTGACTTCACCTTTGCCAAATATTTCGTGCGATTTTTGTATGTATTTTTATGATATGTCAATTTTTTGAACGTTTTTAATGTACTATTGTATTTCTTTTTTGAAATCCACTTTCCATTTAAGAATGGTTTTCGAACCGTACTGTTATCATCATACCAATGATAACCAATTTCTCCAACCTTCTTTAATTTCCCATTTCGTGTAATAGCATAAAATGAATTATTATTGGATGTTCCTCCATCATAAATAGCAATTGTCTTCGTATGTGAGTTATAACTTATATCCCCCTCTCCATATCCAATTACACTGCTTTTCTTTATCGTATTCACCAATCTTTTGATTTTACCATTCTTAAAAGTATACACACAATGAATCGTTATACTAGAATATCCCTCATTCCATGCAGTTATCAATTCAGGCGTTTTGTCTTTATTAATATCAATTAGCCAAAATATATTTTCATCCAAAGGACATACCGACTGTAAATATTTTGCATAAGCAATTTTAGCCTCCTTTGCCTTTGAAGCGGCTTCTGCATCTGTGTTATTACAAAACAAAACATATATAACTAATAAAAACACCAAACTACGCATTATCTTCATATACTTCTCTCCTTTCCCTTGAGATTTAATTCTCCATATCAAATTCTTTTTATTGATTTCATATCTATATAAATTGGCACCACATAATAAGCTGTAATTTGTCCATATAATTTTCCTCGTGCCTTAACATGCTTCCCACGAAGCTTGTACAATTTATTCTTCTTGTTATCGCCAGAATACATCAACGCAAGTTGAACTTTTGATGCTTTTGTTTTCCCTACTAATGCAGTCTTTATTTTAAATTTTTTATCCAATTTAAGAAGATATACAATAAAATGTCTGCCATTAGGATGCTCATAATTTATTCGCTGCACCTTTCCTGTAAGTGTATAAGTTTTTCCCTCTTTATACGTCTTCATCTTAGAATAAATATTTTCTGTATTAAGCAAGCCTCCAATGCACACGAAAAATACTAGGACAAAAAATATTTTTACAATTTTCTTCACAGAATCACTCCCTGTCTTTTTAATTTAAATCATTCTAAATCCTTTCATCCCACATGGGTACCTATTAACAATAATAGGTACCCATACTTTTTAAATATTCACACTTACTTTTCCTGCTTTTTTAGTGAGGGACTTGTTTAATTTAACCTTTATCACCGGACGCATACCATATGGATAATTGGCATCAAAGCCAAGCTGTGAAACATCTCCATCACTCATAACACCGCCTGTACCCTCCATACAATTATTATATGTCCAATAATACACTGCATTTTTTATGCTTTCCTTAGATACCTTTTCCCCTTCAATAATAGACTCTGTTTTTTGTCTTCTTTTTTGTGCATACTTAGTCATATAAGCTTTTCTACTCTTCTTTTCCTTCAAACCATAAGATTTTTTCAAATCAGAAAAACCTAATAATGAAACATTGTCGGATAAATATTTTGGCTTTTCCTTTGCCCCCGCCATCGAAATATCAACTTTTCGTTTTTTTATTTGTTTACGTTCCGCACTGTTAAATGCTTTTTTATAAAAAGAATTATTCAACCATTTTCTCAACAACCCCTGTTTCCAATGATTAGATTGCTCCTGATATTTGTCTATAGAAAGAGAATAACCTTTCCAATAATCTTCATCTCCACACTGGGCACCGTAATCTAATATTTTGTCCGACACAAGCAAAGCCGTCTGATTTTTAACATTCAATACACGCCATTTAATTTTCTGTTTCTTTTTTGTGCTGTTCTGATAGTAGTTGCCAAAGTAAACGCAATCCCATGTAATTTTTTTATTCGTAACTTTAGGATTGCTTACTTTTATGTTTTTTGCTTTACAGTAAACATCTCCATTTGACTGTGCAAAAAATAACGTTATCATTTTTTACTCTTTCCTCTCATCTCTAATCATCCTTTCAAAAAATTTAATATTTATATGATACTCTAAGTGATAGGGATGCCATGCTATCACCGCCTTCCAGCAAAGCACTCTCTTCATATGGTTTAAATACTTTCCCACAAAAATAAGGAAATTTAATTGTATCCTGTAATCCATGTCCTGACAAACGAACATAATATTCCCCTTTAGGAAGTATTTTCCCTTCCAGAAGTGGCACCCATGAAGACTTTCTCACTATTTTTGCATTCATCACCTTGCTTTCCAAAACAGTTTGTTTTTTATCAAGCAATGTTATTTCATATTCAGTATTTTGATTTGCTCCCTTTATGGGAACAGCATGTACCTTAATACAGTTAAATTTACGCTGAGCATAAAAAACATTGTTCAATATTCTTTTATTTTTAGCAACATCTTGTATATAGGGCATATTATTTTCTTCTTTATAAAACAATCTTTTCTCTCGTGATATCGTACTGTAGCGGAATAAAATTCCGCAAAGAATAAGAACTAGTGTCAGTACCCCTATTCCTATCCATTGTTTCAGTAAAATATACCCTTGCTTTTTCTTCAGTATATATTGATTTGCCAGCCAAATACGATAAAAACCAGACTCTGCCATAATAATCAGCATCCATGTGTAACATATAGTATGCTTCTTATTTGTTTCCCACAAAAGTCCAAAGACAATCATGGCAAGAAAGGCTGTCACTAGTACAAATCGAAAATCAGTGCGTTTTTTCTTTCGTAGCTGCATTAACATAATAATGATTCCAAGCAAACAGACACATCTGTATATTTGTGAATATATAACTGCCATACCCCTTTTGTTGCCGTAAATCCACTCATATCCCTCTGAATAATATCTGTCACTTGATTGTAATACCTGATAATCATCTGTCCCCACTGCCCACTCTTTTCCCATTTTGCTTACATATAATTTGGCTATTCCCGTTACACCAAGTTTCTTAACACGCTTTTCTATTTCCTGCATATTAAATTTTATTTTTTCTGTTTTTCCATCCTGTTTTCTTGTTAGTTTTACATCTTTTCCTGTTATTTCACCGGTTCCATTTAAACCAACCATAATCCAATGCGTCACTGGAAACCCTTGCGTATTATTGGGGTTCTGCAAATGATGATTGATGATCTTACCTAATACCAACATCCAAAAACTTGTTATGATACATAACACCAAAATTTTTTTCCATTTTTCTCTCAGCGTCTTTATTCTAAAAAAATAAAGTATAACTCCGATTGTACAAAACACGGTAGTCGGTCTTAAATAAGTACCATATACACTCAGCACACAAAACAAAACTGCCCATATAAATTTACGTATGCTTTTCTTCTCTTTGTCTATGGTGATTCCGCAATACAGAATCCCCATTACAACCGGCACACTAAATGTATTTGTATATACATAATGTAAAAAAACATAATTAGTAGGGCACAAAGCAATTAACAATAAACCTGCCGCAGCACGTCTGCTTCCCCACAATTTTCGCATGGCGCAAAAGCTCAAATATATCCCAACATCCAGCAAAATCATATTTACAAAAATAGCCATATTATAATAATCAACACCAATTATTTTAGCCATTTTGAATATGTAATACATAACGATTGTAAATAAATAGTTATTGGTATATGAAGAAAAATACTCCGTTGTATTATCTAACATTCCATTTTGTTTCTCCACCATTGCCATCGCTTCATCCATAGTAGTAAAACAATCTGTAATTGGATATATCTTCGCAATATGTATTACTAATAATTGCATTGCAACTATTCCCAAAAATATCAATAATGCAATGCAATTAAAGCATCTTAACCTCTTCCATTCGCAATAAATTGCCATAAAAGCAAGAGTAAATAAAACTACTCCCGGCAATACCCATACAAGAGGCAACTGCATAAAATGAGGCAGTACTTTTTCTGCTTGGGAAACAGTATTCAACGCAATTATTAGCAAAATCCCAGTAAAAAATATCGTTGGATATATAATCGTTTTTCCCAATATCTTCTGCATATTTTTCACCTAGTTATAAAGTTTTGCATTAGTAATCAGCATGTTTCCCTGTCCATACTCATCTGAATATGCCACAATTTTCACATATTTAGCGCGATTAATTGCTATATCAAATGAAACTGGTTTTGTCTTGTAATTCATTTTTGGCGACTGATAAATCAAAACACCATCTGCAATAATCTGTATCCATGTATTTTCGCTATCATCAATTCCTTCAGAACGAATAATCTCTCCAGACAACCTAGTGTATTTCCCATCTAAAGAATATTCAATGTATCTATCTCCTTTCTCTCGTGCAGCAACCCTAATAGGATTCGTAACCGAATTTCCCCAACGGTCTTCCATTGCTCCCTCATAGTTTTCTGCGCTCTCACTATCAAACGGCTTCACACTCCACAGATCCTTCCAGAGTTCCACATACTGGTAAGCCAAATAAGTGTTTCCCACACCGTCTTTAACACAAACCGTATAATACCCTGGTGTTGTTACCTGAAAAGTTCTCTGCTCATTTTGCATTGCTGTATAATCTGCTTTATGTTTGGACTGTAGCCATCCTTTTTGATAACCAACATAAGAAATTCCGTTGCTATCCCACGCAGAAACGGAAACCGTTCCAACTTTATTTGCAACCGTGTAGCCTGTTTTTACCGATGGCGCTGTTTTGTCAATGCATTGAATCTGAATATTGCGGACAGTGTACTTTCCGGCTTTGTTTTTCAACCGAACCGAATACCAGCCATTATACGGAGCACTAAATGACTTCTTTTTTGTAATTGATTTTGCACGCTTCCAATATTTGTTTGCTTTCTTTGTAACTTTTCCGGCACGATAGCGAATTTCTTTTATCTTCGCTTTCTTTTTTACCGCGACAGAAACCTTTACACTTTTTCGTGTAACGGCTGTTGTTGATGGTATCAAAGAAAATTTCGTTGCCTTCTTTGCTGCTTTCGCAGGTGTTGCCAGTGTTGCCATGCCAAGCACGAGTAATGCTGTTGATAAAACTAATTTTTTCATAATTATTCCTCCAATTTATAATTTGATTTACTCCCATCTACAATGCTATTGTTCATTGTCACTTCTTTATCTTAACTTTTTTTACTGAACTCCACTTTCCATATACCTTCTTTCCATCTGCAATTTTATAAGCTCGAATCCGAATAAAATATGTCTTTTTCTTTTTCAGCTTCTTTAATGTAACAAAGGTTGATTTAACCGTTTTTTTCTTGGCCTTTTTAAACTTTTTATTTGTTGCATACTGAATCTGATACCCCAAACTGTTTGGCACCTTTTTCCAAGTAACTTTTACTTTGCACTTCTTTTGATTCTTTGCAACGACACCTTTAATCTTTGTCAAAGAAGCCCTTTGACCGCTATTCTTCCCATCATTGACCGTTTGTGACGATTGCGGAATATTCCCTTTTGTCGGCACTTGCGGCATCATAGATGGCTTCGGCGTATTCGCCGGTTGATTGTCTGGATTCGGTTTCACACTTGGCTGAGGACTAGGAGATGGGATTATCTGTGAACCATCACTCTCTCCTTTTGACACCACCGTACATGTATCCTTTACACTCCCACATGAAACAGTAATTGTCGTTGTTCCTTTTCCTACAGCTGTCACTTTTCCTGTTTGATCTACGGAAGCAACCCCTTCATCATCCGATTTCCATATTATTGCTCCATCTGCATCAGATGGATAATAACTTGCATTTAACTGGTAACTGTCACCAATAGCATTTAATTCTATGGATGTTTTGTTTAAATAAATGCTTTTTATCGGAATGTTGACAGTTACCTTACATGTCGCCGTTTTTTCACCTGCCTTTGCCGTTATAACAGCCTCGCCCGCCGATATTGCTTCAATATTGCCCGTTTTATCTACTTTTGCAATCTTCTCATCCGAAGACGACCAAATAACTTCATCCGTAGAATCCATTGGGGTTAATCCAGCAGTTAATTGATATTTCTCATTTCGCCCTAATGTCAATTCTGTCTCAGACAACGTAATTTTCTCCGTTGCAATCTGCTGTGCAACAAACGCAATATCATTTTCTTTTGCATACTGCTCTGCATAACTTCCTGCCACGCCATAAATTGTCATTTTATCCGGATAGGAAAATGCACTGTCAGATATTGAAGTTGTTGCTTTTGGAATTGTAATCTTTTTTAATTTCGTACAATTCTTAAATGCATTGTCTTCTATGGTCTCCACCTGATATGGTAGAACAATGGATTCCAGAGAGGAACAGCCTTGAAATGCCTGGGATGGAATATTTTTTATTCCTGCTCCCAATATAATATCCGTTAATGCCTCACAATTTTCAAATGCATTTCTTTGTACCTGCTTTGTACTATCTGGTAAATGTAATTTTTCTAAGGAAGCACAGCCCGAAAAAGCGTATGAATAAATATAATTCAATTTAGGTGATAACTTTACTTCTTTCAAAGCGCTACAATTTCCAAACGCATATTCTCTTATTGCCTCTACAGTATCTGGAAAAGTAATAGACTCTAAAGAGTTGCAATTATAAAATACACCTTCGGTAATATTAATACGCCCTTTTGGCAGATAAACATTTTTTATTTTATTATCTCCCGAAAAAACATATGTTCCCATCGAATTTACACTATCTGGAATATTCATTGTTTCAATTGACATGCATCCTTTAAATGCATTAGACTCAATTTCTTCTATTCCATCATTCCAAACAATATCTTTTAATAAACTTGCATTTTCAAAAGCGGATTGTCCTATCTTTTTTAATGCACTTGGAAATTCTATTTTCGTAATTTGAGCACTTCTAAAAAAATTGTCAGGAATTGCTGTCACCTTTTGATCAAACTCTATTTCTTTCAGTTGATTACATCCTGCAAACACGCCACCATCTTTCATATCCCAAAAGGAATATCCTGTACTTTCTATACTTTTAGGTATAAAAACATACGATAAACTATCACAATTCGAAAATGCATACCCACCAACATGCTCTACTTTATTAAAATCAACCCTTTCAATTGAGTCGCAATCTTCAAAAGCACGTTGTCCTATTCTTTTTAATGCACTTGGAAATTCTATCTTTTTCAAATTAACACAATCTTGAAATGCATAATCTGAAATAACAGTTATTGTGTCAGGTATTTCGATATCCTGAATTCCCGTACAGCCTGCAAAAATAGAAGCTGGTATTTCTGTTATACCACTTTCAAATACAACATTATTTAATAAAGAACATTTCCAAAATGGACCTTCATAATCCCACAATCCTCCTGAAGTATTTGTAAGTTTTTTATTTATAAAAACGCTTTTAAGTTGTTCACACTGTCCAAAGGCGTTACTTCCTAAACTATCACATTTTTTAGGCAGTCTTAGTTCTTCAATATTACAATTATAAAACGCAAGATCACCTATTACTGTGACATATGGATTAAATTTTATCTCTTGCAATTCTACACAATCATAAAAAGATTCACTCTCAATTCTGGTTACATATTCAGGTATTTCTATCTCCTTTAAATTTTCACAGTTATAAAAAATTTCATATCCTATCACCGTATATTTCGTATTTTCCGGCAAATGCGCATATCCCAGACTGGTACAGTCTTTAAACGCACTGTTTCCAATGAATTCCACACTATCCGGTATACTCACAGACAGTAAACTCGTACAGCCTTCAAACGCACTTTCTCCAATGCTAGTTACACTATCAGGAATCAGCACATGTATCATTGTTTTATTATTCAAAAATGCCTCATCACCAATCGCTGTTACCGTATCCGGAATTTCTACAAATGGCTGCCATCCCGTGTATTTTACTAAAACACCATCTTTTATGATAAAATTTGCACTATCATCATAAAAGACATCATCGCCATCTCCGTAAATTGACGCATAATTATCAGCACGATAAATTGTAATTCCTCCATTAGAAGAACCATATCCGTATGTTCCCTTTGCTAATTCTGAATAAGAACGTTCCCATTCATTAATGCCACATCCTCCCGGAGCACATCCATTTACTGCCGCATTACAATCGTATACTGTAATTCCTTTTGAAGTCAGTCCGGTAAAAATCATGGTATGCTGACCAGAAGAAGCTGTTGTACTGGCCTGAATTACATCACCAATTTTAGCCTGCGCAAATAATTGCTGCACTTGTGCCGCTGTAAAGTTTCCTGTCAGTTGTCCTACCTTATTTACACCATTTTCGTCTCTATATTGATAACGAGCATTAGAATAATATCTAGCCGGCATTTCTTTTCCATAAAGGAAAAAGAATACCATACGTGCAAACCCAAAACACTGGGTTGCTCCACCCCAATCTCCTTTCCATGTTACTCCTTGATTTGGTGGATATTTCTGCTTTATTGCTGCTAACCGTGCCTTGATGCTCTCTGTGCTGTCATAATTTCCATCAATCGTTGTCCCATTTGGTGTCTTACGTGTAACTGTATTGCCGGAAATCTTCAACAGACCAGCAGATACATCTGCTGATGCCTCCGAACGGCAGCGGTCCATATAAGTAGCATAAGTAAAACCGGAAAGGGAGCCTGCCCAGCTTTTTAATGCCTGTTTTATTGATTTATCTGAACCATTTACACAACCTGCGACTTTATTCATAGTTGTTTTCATTGTTGTAATATAAAAACCATATGCCACTTTATACTGTTCTATTTTATCCTCTGATGCTTTCCCGTTTTTAAATTCTTTCCGAATTTTATTTACTTTATTTCTTGCCAAATATGTATATGCCTGACACATTCCTGCTTGTATAATTTGATCTGCTGTCGGGCAAAAGGATTTATATATTTTCCCTAATATATTTGCACAAACATTTTTCACAAACACAACCGGTGATGAACCATATTTTGCCACAGCACTTACCATTTTCTTTATGACTTCATCCTGTAGATAATTTTTCTTCGCAAATGTCAGAAAATCTGATGTCCGATCTGACATAATTGAACGGATTGCACTGGCAAACTCTGAATCCATGGAACTAAAAGCATCATCCAATTTGTTCAATACTGCCAAATCCAAGTCCTGCATTTCAATATATGCCGTAATTATTTTCAATGCTTTCTGTACATTGCCGGCATAACCCAATATTTTTGAAAATGTATCTGCATCTGTATACATATCCACAAGTTTGTCAACTTGATTATCTGACAGGTTTAGGGATGAGTTTTTCAATGACACTTTATAATTGTACAAATCCGTTGCATTTGCCACATTATAAGCATCGGAAATGGTACTATATGCATTTCCAATTTGCGAAACTGTATTTGTAGCAGAAGTATCACTGGACAGATACGCCTGAATTAATTGATAAACCACTTCCTTATTCAATTTGTCTTTGGTGCTCTGTCCAATTCCCGCCTTGCTTGCCAATTCCGATATGATGATGTCCGCACCATTTTGTAACGAATATAAAATGGAGGCACCTAAACCTTCTGCATCATTGATCGTTGACATCCCTTTTTCAATGCGCTCCTCGCATCTAGCCATATAGTTATCATAGGCCTTGTTATCGAGATATTCTGGACATCTATAATAAATGTCCTCTTCACTAACAGAATATGCCGCTTTTACTTTTTCTGCCGGAACAAATTCAGCCAGTTGCAAACAACACATAATTGCTGCCATCAATATGGCTAAGATTCTTTTTTTCATAACAATCCCCTCCAATTTTTGTTAATTCATGCCTACATCATAGCACATATTGTTCTATGATTCAATAGTCCATTTTGTTCTAGCATTATCATATACACAACGTTCAATTTATAATATTATAGAATTTTGCTCGGATTTCATCCGTTTAAAATCACCCTTAATCCTAGGAGGTTTTTTACATGAAAATGCAGCGTATTCGTGATCTGCGAGAAGACCACGATTTAAAACAAACAGACATTGCAGACTACTTACACATTAGCCAGCGTACGTACTCACATTATGAGACAGACAGCCGGAGCATGCCGATTGAAGTGCTAAGGCGACTTGCTGTCTATTACAATACAAGCATGGATTACCTTGCGGAACTTACCGATGAGAAAAAGCCCTACACAAGAAGCAAAGAAACACTTCCAAAATAAAAACACACTGCTTCCCATTGCAATGTGTTTTTATTTTTATGCCTCTGACCGTATCTATTTACAGCGAACTCACATCCACCAAATACGCTCTCTTTTTGTTTGTAATCAGAATTTTCTTCTGCGTTTTCACCAGATGAATTTCCATGTCATTTCTCAATTTCCCCGGAATATTCATCTTCTTCCACGTATGATTTGTGAGTTGAATGAGATAAACCGCCTGTTTTTTCTCCTCCAGATTTCCAAATAATACATAATCACCACTTACATCAATTACATCGCCACTATCCTTAACATCCGGAATGGTAAATGACTGATTTCCGGTAATTTCATAAAATTCCAGTGATTTCTTTTTGTGGTGGTAACGGTAAGACCATTTCATATTAACAAGGCCGACACCTGAATATTTCTTCTCAATTCTCATGGTCTGTAAATTTACTACGCATGTAGAATCCTCTTCTGTACTGTTTTTAAAAATTGACTCACCGTAGGTTAAAATTCGGTTTTCATCCAAAAACTCAATTTCTGTTGTTCTGGCATATCCATTCACGAGTTTCTGACTTATTTTTTTCTCCGTCTGCGAAGCAATATCAAAGACTGACCAGTAGCCGTCTCCCCTGTGATTGCACAAAATTTTACTACCTTCCGGTGACATAACAAAATTGCATATCATGTTACCGCCAGATATTTTTTTCACCGTTTTCTCTGCCAGATTGATTTCCACCAAATAACCTTTTGTCGCATTTTTTTCTTCTCTTACACCGTAAATTATGCCGTTTTTATAATAAGAGAAAATCTCGGTAATTCCTCCCGTGTAATTAAAGGCATAAATTTCGTTGCCGCTTGCCACATATTGAAAACCGCATTTTTCCCCGTCAAGTACACTTTCAAAAGCAACCGGTGTCATTTTCTTTAATCCATTGGAAACTACTGTGTACACATGGTCTACTTTTTCCTCATCTCCCTCAAAATGATATTCACTGATAAAACTTTCTTTCTCTCCGACCACCATCATGTTTTCCTGTAATTGTATCGTGCCATCTTTTTCCGCCTTAACGTCTGCCACCTGTTTCGTTGGTTCTGGATTTAACTCCACCTCGGTGACATTTTCCTTGCCAAACATATTTTCCAAAAGCGATTGAAACACATTGGATTTCGTTGCCGCCACAGTTACAAAAGTTCCGCACAAAAGGAAAATCACTACCGCCGCAGCCGCTGTCCGAAGTTTTTCCATTGAATTTCTCCTATGGGAAATACCCTGTATCTTTTCCGGATTCAGTGCCTCTTCCACCCAGTCTTCCGGGGCTTTAATCTTATCTATTTTTTTAATATCCATCATTATGCCTCCTGTTTAATCCCTGTTAATTTTTCATAATAGCAGCGAGTTTTTCTCTGCCTCTGCGAAGTCTTGATTTCACCGTATTCACACTTGTATGCAGCATTTTTGCAATTTCACCCGTGCCATATTCTTCATAATAATAAAGCACAATTACTTCACGGTACCGAAAAGATAATTTCCGCAAAGCCTCGACAAGCTGCTCCGTTTCTTCATCTTCTATTTGCAGAGAACCAGCCTTTTGGTTCTCCTGTGGCACATATCCAATATCCACATTTCGATTCCAGAACTGCCTGTGGTAATCTCTGCATTCATTTCGCGCAACTGTGTAAAGCCACGCTTTTATGTGTTCTTCCTCTCGAAAGGTTTGTTCTGTCTGATAGAGTTTCAGAAACGTATTTTGAAAGCAGTCCTTTGCTGCCTCCTCATTCTGCGTCCAGACAACACATAGTCTCGTTATGTCATCTGCATACTGCCGCACGACGTCCTCATACTCCATCCCGGCATATTTATTTATCATTGCCTGATACTCCTTTACTACAATATCTTTTTTCCATGTATAGTAGAAAATAATTACTTTCTATATAATACACGATTTGGATGGGAAAATGGGTGCAGGATTTTAATAAGAGAAAACCTCACCCCATAATATCAAACAAAAATGAAGTTCATTCGTGAGAGACTATAATGCGAAGCATTATCTTGTCTCGATACGAATGAACTTCATTTTTTTATTCCCACACTATTTTTCTCGCTCTTGCATGCCGGCATGGGTCATGCAGAGGGTCATTTTCCGAATATCCGCATCTTCCCTCAAAACATTCCAGACTTCTAGCATGATATACGAAAATATCATTTCCATCCTTATCTTTTGTAAATGAATTGTGTCCGGGTCCAAATTCCTCATGTAAATTTTCAGATGTAAGCACCGGTGTATTCTGCTTAGTCCATGAATCCCGCTTTAGCAAATCACTTCCCTCTTTGGCAGAAATTACTCCTACACAATACTCCGGACCAGTACCGGACGCCGAAAAGAAAACCATTATTCTGCCATCATGTTTGACAACCGCAGGTCCTTCATTTACGGCATAGCGGACTTTTTCCCAATCATACTCCGGCTCCGTTAAAAGCATCGGCAGTGAAATTAATTTCCATGGCTCCTCGCGATTAACCTCTCCCAAATACAGGCAGGAAATTTTCTCCGGACTATGCTGCGCCCAAATCACATAAGAGTGTTCACCATCTTCAAAGTAAGTCATATCCAAGGAAAAGCCGGTGAAAGAAAAATCATCCTCTTCCCTCTTTTGGAATTTGCCCTTTTCACTCCAAGTTCCGGCATATGGATCATTGCTGTCGCAGACAAGAACGTGACAGTCAAATGCCCAGTTATTTTCCTTGTCCTCACTTCCGGCATAAAACACATACCAGCGTCCTGCGATATAATGCAGTTCCGGCGCCCAGATAAAACGATGTGTTAATGTTGTATCTGCCACTTTCCAAATAGTAATTTCTTCTGCCGATGCAAGTTCTGAAATATCTTTTGCCCGCCGCAAAATCACACGGTCATATCCATCCTTGTCGTCTGCACTTTTCATTGGATAAGAAGCGGTGAAGTAATAAAATCCATCCGGTCCCAATGTAATGTATGGATCGGCACGCTCCTCAATAAACGGATTTTGATAACACTCTTTAAACTGCATTTCTCGGTCCCCCTTATTTACTTCCTGATTTAATAAGTGTACAACAATACCCCCGTTATCGCCATGTCATTTTGTGACCTTGTTTTGGAAAAATGTTACCAATTTTCTTTGACACAAGAAGGAGTAACATGGTAAAATCAAGCAAAAGGGGGACTATTCATGGCTGCAAAAACATTTGATGAAGTATATCTGGTAAATTATTCATCCTACGATGATGTCAATCTGTATGAGGTCGGATGTCAAAAATGTGACCCATCTTACGGATATGGTCCAATTATCCGCAAATTATATATTCTACATTATGTCGTAAGCGGTGAAGGTCTTCTCCGTATCCAGGACAAAAAATTTGCCGTAAAAGAACATGATATCTTTGTTATACCGGCTCATACACCATCCTATTACGAAGCCGACGAAAACAATCCATGGAACTATATCTGGATTCAGTTTGATGGCTTCAAAATCAAGGAAATGCTGAATCGCTGCGGTTTATCAGAAACAAATCCCGTTCTCTCCCTGCGTGAACATGCCCCAAAAACAGAACGTTGTCTGCGGAATATTCTTACAAATCACGAGGATGAATACGCCTGCATTGGCAATGTATATCAATTATTCCAGCATATGGTTCAAGTAGCAAATCTAGATAAAAAGATGAAAAAAAAGAAAACAGATGCGCTGACTTATATTCAAAACACCATCTGTTTTATCAGACAAAAATATTCAGACCCAATCCGCATTCAGGACATTGCGGATTATTGCGGATTAAACCGCTCCTATCTGACACGGTTATTTAAGCACGCCACCGGTTATACTCCACAGGAATATCTTGCGCAGTACCGCATTAATCAGGCAAAACAATTGTTGGAAGAAAACTCTATGTCTATCCAGCATATTGCCTACTGTGTCGGATACAATGATGCTTTTACTTTTTCCAAACTTTTTAAGAGACAGACTGGATTTTCCCCATCGGATTACCGTGATTTTTCCCATAAAAAAAATCCGATTACGGAACACACACTGCATACCGTAATCGGAGACAAAATCGAGTAATTCTTATCGACGGAACAATCCTTTTTTCTCATAAGGCTCACTTGTATGGGAAACTAATTCATAACCAATTTCTTTAATTTCCTTTTCCAGCATAGGAATATCTAACGATTCCTCGCTGATTACAACAGTTTCTCCTTTTTTTGCAGAGGAAGAAACTTTCTTCACCTTACAATGGTTACGAATCAAATCATTCATATGCGATTCACACATGCCACACATCATACCGTCAATTTTTAACACAGTTTTTACCATTGGAATCATCTCCTTTAACACATTTTCATGTCTATTATAGCAAGAGATTCACCCTTTGTAAAAGATTATTTGTTTGTTGATAAAAATGGTTGCAGAACACCTGCCATCTGGTTAATCGGCATCGACTGCAGATAAATCTTACCGGGACCGGTCACTACGGTGTTAAAGAATCCTTCTCCACCAAGCACTTTATTTTTCAGTCCCTTAACGGTTGTAATATCCATCGTACAGGTTGTATCCATCGCAGCTAAGTAGCCGGTATCAATAATCATCTGCTGCCCTGCTGCCAGCTCATATTCCTTTACATAACCATCAATTTCTACAAAAGCCGTACCGTTGCCGGAAAGTCTCTGCATAATAAAACCTTCGCCACCAAACAGACCGCCACCTAATTTTTTCTGGAACGCAACCGATAATGTCACTCCATCCGTAGAAGCAAGAAATGCGCTCTTCTGTGCAATTATCTCATTTCCATTTCCAATTTCAAATGCCAAAATTGAACCCGGAAAACTGGAAGCGTATGCAATCTGTCCAGGTCCGCCTTCTGCTGTATAACGGTTCTGAAACATATTTTCGCCGCTAAACATACGTCCAATCATTTTTCCCATTCCGCCGCCGGATGTCTCCATTTTCATATTTGGTGTCATCCACGACATAGCTCCTTTTTCGGTAATCATAGACTCGCCTGGCTCCAAATCACAAATAACAACCGGCAATGGTGCTCCTTCAATTGAATATTTCATATGTATAAAATCTCCTTTCACAAATCAAAATTTGTTTCATTTTAACATAATCACTACGCACTTTCTATCATCACTGTAGAAACGGTTGGAAAAATGTCACAACTGTTTACAGCCTATTTGGTCGCCGCATCAATAAATGAATAAAATGCAGCTTTCGGATCATCCAATCCACTGCCAAACAAAAGACATGACGTAGGTTTTCTCCATGATATGGTATCATAAAGTCCCCACACCGTAACGCCGGTAATACCGCGGGCATTTACGGATTTATCACGATTTTCCTGCTTGGAAATAAGCAGTTTCATAATATCGGAATAATGATTTGCCAGATCCTCTTCTGTCTGTCCATCTTCGATTCCGATATCCAATTCTGTAACCTGAACCTGAAGTCCGGTTGCCAAAAACTTATCCACTGCTGTTCCATATTTCTCAAGAGAAGGATAATTCACGGTAATATGGCTCTGCATACCGATTCCACCACAGATTTTTGCTTCTTCTCCTTCATTAATGTAATTAATGAGTTCTACAATTTCATCTGCAACATCATACTCATTATAATCGTTGTAAAATAACGTAACATCCTCTTGCAATCCATATTGTTTTAACTCATCATAAGCAATTTCATAAGCTTTTTTCACATAAGTCGGTTTCAGACCCATGTTACCATAAACGTCCATCCAGCTTGTAGCTGCCGGATCATTGGTACGGTGTGTATACTCATTCGTAATGTCCCAGCAATAAACAAGGGACCCTGCCTTACCGGTCAAACTCTTTTCCTTATCCATGACATGTTTCATTACAGAACGGATATAAAATTCAAGTCGTTTGTCCATCACTTCTTTCGAGACATTAGCGCCACTGCTGCTATATCCTTCCTTGAAGAAACGCGTTGATGTCTGCTGATGCCACTGCATCACATGTCCACGCATCTGAAGTCCATACTGATTGGCAATCTCAAGAATTTTGTCCACACTGTCAAAATTCAACTTGCCAACCGTCGATTCGGTGTAACCATCCGGAATCACATAACCAAGTTTTTTCGCTTCGCTCACAGAAATCGTACCACTCCAGTCAGACAAAATCTGCGCCGGTTTCAATTCATTTTCCAGTGTGTAACTATTGTAGTGATGTTTCACGAATTTCATTGTCTCGTCACTTTGCATCTGATAACCATCGTTCCATGATGTATTATAGCTCAACACATTGCCCATGCGCTCAAAGATGCCATTGTAGGTAGCTTTAATACTGGTGAGACTTTCCGGATTATAAGGCTCTTTGCCTGCAGAAATCTGTTTAATCGTGACATCATCCACAAGGAAATCAAAGGTATCAGACGGTCCTTCCACATAAAAGGTCAGTTTAGTAAAGGAAGCCGGCACCGTGTAAATGCCTTTTAACTCTACCCACGAACCACTTGGTACTGTTGTATTGTCTTTAATTGCCGGATAACTATCCTGTTGACCAGACACAGCTAAGTTTCCGGACAATTTCATCGTCTTGTCAGAACCTGAAGTCTGTTTTACCCATACCGAAATCGAATACGTTGCACCCTTCACAATCGAATCCGTTACATTCAATTCAGCTCCGTTCCATGTGCTCGTACGTCCGGTTACAGAAAGACAATTTCCACTTCTTCCGCCGGAAGCCACTGCTACTTTTGCTGCTCCACGTCCGGTAAATCCATCCGTTCCGTCTTCAAAACCGGTAGACAAATACGTTTTTTCTACAAATTCACCTGCCGGTGTTGCCGTTGGTGTTGCTGTCGGTTTTACAGTTGGTGTTGCCGTCGGTTTTACAGTTGGTGTCGCCGTCGGTTTTACAGTTGGTGTTGCCGTCGGTTTTACAGTTGGTGTTGCTGTCGGTGTTACGACACCATTTGTTGCCACCGGCGTACGGACAAGCGTAGCCTTTTTGACTTTAACTTTACACCTGTAACTCTTCCACTTGCCATTTTTCACCTTGCAGGTAAGGGTCGTTGTTCCCTTTTTCTTTGCGGTCAGTTTTACAGCATACTTACCGCTCTTTTTGTAACTTGCAATGCTTTTTTTCTTAATACTCCATTTGATACGCTTTCCTTTTGCGTTTTTGATACGAATTGTCTTCTTCTGTCCCACTGTCATCGTAACACTCTTTTTGGACAGTGCAATTTTTCTTCTTGCTGCTTGACCAGAAACACCTTGCAACGGTGTCATAAGGGAAACAGCTAAGGACATACTTAACAATCCTGCAAAAACTTTTGCCTGCTTCTTCTGCATATAAATCCTCCTTGATAGCATATAAATTTTCCTTATAAGAAAAACGCTATATTTTACACTCAAATTATACGACGTTTACTACCAAGTGTAAAGGAAACTTTATCTAAAAATGTACTAAAAAACCTGAAATACCACAAATGATGCAAGCCATGCCATAACCAGCTGAAATCCAGCTGCTAAAAACATAAATTTAGTACTTCCGCTTTCCTTACGAATCGTTGCCAGCGTAGCAAAACAAGGGATGTACAGCAGGCAAAAAATCATAAGACAATAGGCATTTACCATACCAAATCCGGCCGCACCAAGTGCCTGATGCAGCGCTCCCATACCGGCTGCCGAATTTACATTTGCTATTCCAAACAAAACAGCACAACTTGATACAACAACTTCCTTTGCCGATATTCCGGCAATCAAGGCCACGGCTATCTGCCAGTAACCAAGACCAATCGGTTTTAACACAGGCACGATAAAATGTCCGATTGCTGCTCCAAAACTTTCCGACATCTCATTTGTGTAACCATGTATTCCAAAATTTAAAAGAAGCCACATAGCAATAGAAGCAAGGAAAATTACGGTTCCGGCCTTCGTCAAATAATCTTTTACTTTCTCCCAAACATAAATCCAAATCGTACGGGCACTTGGTGCTTTATACTCCGGCAATTCAATAATAAGCATTCCATTTGCTTCTTTTTTATCTACAATATGAAGAATAAAAGCAACAAAAACAGCAACAACTAACCCAATGACATACATTGAGTAAGCTGCTATCATTGCATGTTTCCCAAAAAACATCTGCGAAAACAAAATGTAAATTGGAAGCCTTGCGCTGCATGACATAAAAGGCGTGACTAACATTGTTTTCATACGATCCTTGTTATCTTCTAATGCCCTTGACGCCATGACTGCCGGCACCGAACACCCAAATCCGAGAATCATCGGAATAAAGGCACGGCCGGATAACCCAATCCGCCCCATAATGCCGTCCATAACATAAGCCACTCTTGCCATGTATCCGCTATCTTCCAAAAAAGCAAGTGCCAAAAACAAAATAAAAATATTAGGCAAAAATGTCAATATACCACCTACACCAGCTATAATTCCATCTACCAAAAGCGATGTAACCGCCGGATTAACCTGCCATGCTGCCAATGCGTTTGAAATAAATCCACTTAACCATTCTACTGCCAATTCAAAGTACCCGGATATAAAATCTCCCACCGTAAAGGTCAACAGAAATACAAGTGCCATAATCCCTAAAAAAATCGGAATTCCGAAAATCGGATGAGTCAAAATACGGTCAGCTTTATCCGTTGACTGCGCCTTCTCCTCTTTGTTTACCAACACTTCCTGAACAATTTCTTCAATGAATTCATATTTCTGGTTAATAATTTCTGATTCATAACTGCGGTCAATCACTTGTGGCAAATCA
>OGQB01001089.1_pt1 | contig 24679 bp, 18 predicted proteins | sample 1553071 | NCBI WGS metagenome assembly OGQB01 (sample SAMEA2580284, study PRJEB22360) | human gut metagenome | biome: human gut; feature: human-associated habitat; material: faeces | place: Denmark | collected 2008/2010
GCCGGTTACACCGAGGCACAGGCGCAGGCTTACCTGAACGGCGCGCTGGCTCCTTGGAGCATTGCGCTGCTGGTCATCGGTATGCTGGCTCTGATCGCATTCATTGTCTTTATCAATGACGCTGAGCGTCGCATTCCCGTGCAGTACGCCAAGCGTCAGGTGGGCCGTAAGATGTATGGCGGCCAGAGCAGCACCCCGCCCCTGAAGGTGAACATGTTGCATCTTCCCATTAAGGTCAATATGTCCGGCGTTCTGCCCATCATCTTCGCCCAGAGCATTGCTTCTCTGCCCATCACCATCTGGACCTTCATCGGTATGCCCAAGGAAGGTACTGTGTCCTACAGCATCTACAATGCCATTGATACGAAGTCCGTCATCTACATGGTGGTGTACTTCATCATGATCATTGGCTTCAGCTATTTCTACTCCAGCATCCAGTTCAACCCCGTGGAGATCGCCAACAACCTGAAGAAGCAGGGCGGCTTTATCCCGGGCTTCCGTCCCGGCAAGCCCACTGTGGACTTCATCAAGAAAGTCCTGAGCAAGATCACCCTGTTCGGCGCCATTTATCTGGGCATCGTGGCGATCTGCCCGCTGCTGCTGGGTAAGGCTGTCGGCAACGCTTATCTGGCGATCGGCGGCACCTCCGTCATCATCGTGGTCGGCGTGGCTCTGGAGACTGTCAAGGCGCTGGAGGCCCAGATGCTGATGCGTCAGTACAAGGGCTTCCTCGAGTAAGAAAGGCGAAAACATGAAACTGATTTTATTGGGCGCTCCGGGCGCGGGAAAGGGCACGCAGGCCGCGATCCTCGCCGCCGAGCTCGGGATCCCAACGATCTCCACCGGAAACATTCTGCGCGCGGCCATCAAAAACGGCACGCCGACGGGAATGAAGGCCAAGACCTATATGGATGAAGGCCATCTGGTGCCCGATGAGGTCATCATCGGCATTATCACCGAGCGTCTTGCCGAATCCGATTGTGCGAAGGGCTACATCCTCGACGGTGTGCCCCGCACGATCGCGCAGGCGGAAGCGCTCGAGGCAGCCGGTATCCGGTTCGATCATGTCGTTTCCCTCGAGGTCTCCGACGAGACCATCGAGGAACGCATGAGCGGACGCAGGGTGTGCGAGCACTGTGGCGCGAGCTACCATATCAAGGCGGTTCCGCCCAGGACTGAGGGCGTCTGCGACGTCTGCGGCGGCAAGCTCGTCACCCGTAAGGATGATGCACCGGAGACGGTGAAGAACCGTCTTGCGGTCTATCATAGGGAGACGGAACCGCTCAAGGACTTCTATAAGTCCCGCAGCGTTCTGTACCCGGTGGAGGATATGGGCTCGGTCGAGGCCACCTCCAAGGCGATCCTCGCCGTGCTGAAATGAGAGGTGTACAATGATCACTTTGAAATCGGCACACGAGATCGAATTGATGCGCCGAGCGGGAAAAATTACCGCGGCTGCCCGTGCCTTGGCACGGGATATGGTAAGACCCGGCGTCACAACGCAGCAAATCGATAAGGCTGTGTTCCAGTTCATCACGGAGCAGGGCGCCACGCCCTCGTTCCTGCACTACAACGGTTATCCGGCCAGCGTGTGCGTCTCCGTCAACGATGAGATCATCCACGGCATCCCGGGTCCCCGGGTGCTCAAGGAGGGCGACATCGTGAGCGTGGATGTGGGCGCCTACATCGGCGGCTTCCACGGCGCGAGAACGGACGACCCGGATTTCCACCGTCTGTATATCCGCTGGTTTGAGTATGGCTGCTTCTGCCCTGTCATGCGTCTGCACGGAAACCGTAACCCGCAGGAGGGCTACGGCGCAGAGCAGATTGGTTCCGGAAGCGACAATGAGATCTGGAGCTTTGGCGATGAGGCATATGAGATTTCAAAGAAATACATTTTCCTGCGTGAGCGCCTGAGAGATTATATCCGGGTACAGATGAAGAAAGCACATGAGGACGGAACCCCGGTGATGCGGCCTGTTTTCTATGATTTCCCGGCCGATCAGGAAAGCTGGAATGTGGAGGACGCTTATCTGTTTGGACCGGATCTCTATGTTGCACCTGTGATGGAGGATCACGTAACGGAGCGCGAGGTTTATCTCCCGGATGGAACAGCATGGTTTAACGCATGGACCGGAGAAAAGTATGAGGGAGGACAGAAGGTAACGGTTGCTGCACCGCTGGATACTATTCCGGTATTCGTAAAAGAAGGAGCGGATGCAGAAAAGCTGCTGAACATTTTCTCTGAATAAGAGAATGTTACCGCTCACCGGTACCAGGCGAACGGTAACAAAGAATCATGTTCTCACCATGTAAAGCACGGACTCTGCATGGACAAAGCCCAAAAATGTGATATAATGGGCTGTGTTACAAAGAACATAGTTGCAAATATATTCCGTGAGTGTAAAACGACTGCCGGAGCTGCGCGGTAAGGTGCGGCGTCCGGCAGTCGCTCTGCAGACAGAAAAAAAGGAGGGGTGGATGCGCTTATGAATCTCTGGCAGAAAGGAAAACGAAGGATGCTGCGCAGCGTTCGAATACGCAGTTTGAAGGATACGTCCCTGCGGCTTGGAACTCCGGTTTTTCTGGTCCTGATGGGGCTTGTTGTCTGCCTGCTCTGGGGCGTTTGGGAAAACCGCAAGCTGGCAGATAAATATATTGCCGATACGGCAAAGCTCTATGTCGATCAGATCAACCGTGATATGTCGCAGATCAACAGTGAACTGATCTATCTGCTGGATTCTGACAGCAACATCAAAGAAATCCCGGATCAGATAACATCGACAGATGCTCAGTATTATGAAATGGAGCAGACGCTGCGGGAGCGAAACCGCGTGCTGAAGATCCGTTACCATGAGATACAGACCTTCTTTGTCTACGGTCAGAAAGCCAATGTTCTGATTACGGACAGCGGAACTATGTTTACCGAGAGTAAGGGAATGACAACGCTGAATCAGATGCTGATGTCCTATCTGCAGATTATGACATCCAAGGATTCGATCAGCACACAATGGACCGTGATTACGTTTGGCGACGACGACTATATTGTCGGCTGGTACGCGAAAAACAAAAAAGTTATCGGCTGCGTCATCAATCTGAATCTGATTTTCCGGACCATCCGCGCCAAAACAGAGGAGTATGATGTCATTCCGTTTATGGTAGATGCCAGAGGGCGCGTGATGACGCAGGCAGACACATCGGAAAAATATAAGAATGAGATTATCGATTTTTCCAAAGCGGGAAAGAAAAAGGAGAAAAATGCGACGGTCTATTCCTACCAGCTTGGCACGGTCGGAAAAATCAATCTTATGGTTCTTCCGGGAGGAGGTATTCTTGAGAATGTACTGATTATGCAGATTGCATTCGTCGTCCTGATCGCGGTTCTTCTGCTTGTCTGCGCACTGGAAATTACAGCATATTACCACCGGATTCTGGAACCGCTGGAAAAATTCGGACAAAAACTGGAGGAGCTGGAAAAAGAACAGAGTCTGAATGACGATGGAAGCAACAATCTGTTAGAGCTGGAGTCTGTGAGCGGCAAATTCAAGGAACTGCTGCGGAAAATACAGGGATTGAAAATTGCAATCTACGAAAAAGAGCTTGCCGAACAGAAAGCCGAGCTGGAATACACGCAGGAACAGATCAAGCCACATTTTTTCCTGAACTGCCTGAGCCTGATTCATGGCATTGCAGATAAGAATAATGAGGGAGAGATTGTGGAAATTACAACGGTGCTGTCGGATTATATGCGCTATATTTTTCAGGATTCCAAGAAACAGCGGAATGTGGAGGAAGAGCTGGAACACATTGAGGCATATATCCGCATCCAGAAGCTGCGGTACGGAGAAGAAGCCTTTTCCTTTGAAGCGACGATGGACGGTGATATCGGAGAATGGAAGGTTCCGTCTCTCCTGTTGCAGACACTGGTGGAAAACTCCGTAGTACACGGTGTATCCCTGGACCGGAAGAGCGAGATTTCCCTGTATCTGACAAATGAAACGTATGAAGACGGCGAGTACCTCTACATTTGCATTTCCGATACCGGAAACGGATTCTCAAAAGAAGCATTGGATGCGATCGAACATGACACGCCGATCATCTATCACGGCCGCCACCATGTCGGCATTTCCAATATCAAACGCCGTCTGGCACTGATGTACGGGGAACGGGCAAGTATTACGTGTTCTAACATGGATGAAAATTACGGAGCTGTTGTAGAAGTACGGCTTCCGAAAACAGAATAAAGAGAAGAGAGAATAGCAAAGGCGGGAATTCCGGGAAAAGATGCAGGAGGTTCCCGCTTTTTTGTCGGGAGAGCGATCGGACAAAAGGAACTCCTGGGAGGCGTTTGAAAAAAATGACAGGAGTTCCCGGAAGCTTTGGATTCCGAAGAACTCCTGTAAAGGGGAGAGATAATTCAAAAATTGTGTTTAAAATCAGATGCGGGAAACTCCGTCATCGGTATAACGCTCGTAGGAAGCGCCTTCGTATCCGACCATGCGGATGCTTTCCTCTTTGATATCCGGTACGGATTCTGCAAAATCGGCAACCGGGATTGCGCAGCCTTTGCGGATGAAGAGCGGAACCTCATTCAGAGCAACTTCTACATAGTGGATACCTTTCGGAAGAATCTCCTGGAACATGTTTCCGTTGCCGAGAAATTTTACAAACATCATTTCTTCCGGCAGATATACGTAACGGCCGATGGCATTCTGGGTGTAAACCGGTGCGATCATGATCTCGTTACCGATCATTAACTGATCTTCTGTATTTCTTGCCAGCTTGTCGTCCGGATAAACGAAGGCAAGCGGTTTGAAGTACATATCGTCGTTTAAAGCAGCCTTCATGTACTCGCTGTACAGATACGGAACGAGGCGGTAGCGGACGCCGATGACGTTGCGGAAGTCCTCGATATGCTCAAACTGGTAAGGTTCCTGCTCACGTGTTCCAAGTGCGGCATGGTTTCTCATCAGAGGAGTGAAAACACCAAGTGCCAGCCAGCGGAGCAGCAGGTCTCTTGTGGTATTTGCACCGAATCCGCCGAGGTCGGCTCCGGTATAGAGGAAACCGCACATGTTGAGGGACGGCATCATCTTCAGGTTCAGCAGGATGTGTGACCACCACGAGCAGTTGTCTCCGGTCCAGATTCCACCGTAACGGTGCATGCCGATGTAGGAAGAACGGGAGAACATCAGGATTCGCTTATCCGGGGAAATTCGTTCAAAAGCTTCACCGGCAGAACGGGTCATGTTGTAGCCAAACAGATTATGTACCTTGTCATGGCGGACCTGTTCGCCGTTTACGTTGTGATAGAAGCGTTTATAGTCCTCATGGTTGTTTGCCAGTGCCTGAAGCTTTCCGCCTACCATGTAGTGCGGAACCTCCGGGTCACCTTCCGCATATTTCTTTGCAGTCTCCTTGAAATCAGCAAGGCCTTCCTGGGAATAGAAGATGGATGGCTCGTTCATGTCATTCCAGAAGGCATCGATTCCCTTGGAAACGAGAACATCGTATTTGTCACCAAACCATTTTCTGGCATCTGCATTTAAGACATCCGGGAAGTGAGTCCAGCCTGGCCATACAGTAGCTTCGAAGTAGGAGCCATCCTCGCGGCGGCAGAAGTAGCCTTTTTCACAGCCCTCTTCGTAAATGTCATAACCCTCTTCGACTTTCACACCGGCATCGATGATCGGAACGAGATGGATCTTTTCTTTTTTCATATCCTGTACAAATCCCTCGAAATCCGGGAAACGTTCTTCATTTACGGTGAAGTCCTTGTAATCCTGCATGTAGTCAATATCCATGTAAACCATATCGAGCGGCACATGGTTTTCGCGGTATTTTTTCACTACCGTGCGGAAATCATCCTCTGTTTTGTAGCCCCAGCGGCTCTGACCGTAACCGAAAGCAAACTTCGGAGCAATGTAGCTGCGTCCGATAATGCCACGGAACTGTTTTACGATATCAAGATCGGAATCACCGGTGATCATGTAAACGTAGAGATCTGCGTTTTCGCAGGAAACGGTCATCGTATCGGAAGTTGTGTAGCCGATATCGAAACGCAGGGTGCCCGGATAATCGAAGAAGAATCCTACGTGTGTCTTGCCGGAGATGATGATGAAGTTGTGTGCTGCATACAGAGAGGTTTTGCTCTCTACGTGGTTTGGATCATCAGCGCAGTCACTGATGTAAAGAAAGCCGCGTTTGTTGATACCGCGGTTGGCTTCGCCAAGTCCGAATACCATGTCATCGTCAGCAAGCTTTGTGGTGAAGGAAAAGCCGTTCTCGGTGGAGAAGGTACCGTAATCCGGGTTTCCTTCGGAAGAGGGGATCTCTTTTACAACGGCTTCGGTTTCAAATGGGGTTCCGTAGACAAATTTTTTTACCATGTCATCCTCCTTGTAACATAAATGGAAAATATAGTGTTTTGGTGAGGTTTAGCGCAACACCTTTATAATTTTATTATAACAGGGATCAGGAAAATGTCTAGCAAAAATCATCCTTTTTTTAACAAAAAACGCGGTAACTGCGCAGAGTCATGCGAAATGGAAGAAAAATCAGTCTTTTTCGGAAGCTTCGGCTGATGTTTTCTCTTCTGTGCGTTTTCGGAAATCCCGGGGGCTGCAGCTGTAGGTACGAAGGAAGATTTTGGAATAGTAGCTCTGATGATTGAAGCCGCATGCAGTACAAATTTCCGCGATCGACAGTTTCGTATTGTTTAAAAGATGGCAGCTCACCTCCAGGCGGTAATGGTTCAGAAAATCGATCGGACTCTGGTTCAGATAACGACGGAAAATCTGACAGCACTTGTTGCGGCAGACTTTTCCGGCGGCCGCAATTTCGTCGAGATTGATGGACTCGCTGTAGTGGCTGTAAATATAAGACACCATATCACGCTGTACGAGAAGATCCGGCTCCTTCGGTTTTGCGGCCGCCTCATTTGGCATCATCGGATGGCTGCGCAAAAGACGGCACCATAAAAGCGATAGAAGTGCGGCGGCTTCTATTTCATAGGCGGCCGGATGCTCTTTTTTAATGCGGAGAATTTCAGGAAAAAGCTGCAGTGCTTCGGCATCCTCCGGAAACTCCGGTTTTAAATGAAGATATTCCAGAGACGGATTCGAGAGGACCGGTGCAATATACGACTGGTACAGAACACTGTTCGTGATGAAAATTTTTGGATGACACAGAATACGGATAAAATCGCAGTCCTGCCCGTTTTCGGAATATCCGTAGTGCATTTGGCGGGAATTGACCATGAGTGCTTCACCGGTGTTTAATAGAACACGTTTTCCATTCATATAATAGTTCATCTGTCCGGAGCGGATATACACCCATTCGATGTCTTCATGCCAGTGGCAAAGTGCCCTGTGATTCGGATAGGCGGAAAGAAGTCCTTCCCGAATAGAAAGCGGAATGCCGACTTCATCGTAACGGACGATTTCAGATGCATCCCGCATGATTTTTGTTATAGGATCATTGACCATAAAAAGCTCCTCTTTCGTCTTGTTAAAAAATACAATAATTATAAAATACGGAATGTTGTCATTGAAAAAACGCTAAATTCGAGATAATATGATTATAACATATCATAATGTTGAGGTCAAAAGGTGTTTAGCCCACTTTGATACTATAGCAATCCCCGAAAACAATATGCACAAAGAAAAGGAGAAAAGGGAAAAACATGAATCAGGTAGAACGAAGAAAAAAACAGATGGCTTACATCGCGGATCAGGAGTGTGGGGAAGAGATGAATGCATGTAAACGAATCCTGCACGAGCTGAATACGGTAGACCGTACCGATGGCGATGCAATTTGCGAAATTGTAAAGCGATTATTTGGAAAATCAGATGGAGCGTTTGTAAATCCGCCGTTTTACTGCGATTACGGAAAAAATATCGAGGTCGGTAAAAACTTCTTTGCAAATTATAATTGTATGATTATCGATGTGGCAAAGGTTACCATTGGGGAGAACTGTATGATGGCGCCGAATGTTGCAATTTATACCGCTGGTCATCCAATTCATCCGGCAGCAAGAAATTCTGCTTATGAATATGGGATTGAGGTAACGATCGGTGATAATGTATGGCTTGGCGGAAACACGGTTGTTGTGCCGGGGGTACATATCGGAAGTAATGTGGTTATCGGAGCAGGAAGCGTCGTGACAAAAGATATTCCGGACTGGAGCGTTGCCGTGGGAAATCCGTGCCGTGTGGTAAAAAAGATTACAGAAGAAGATAAACAGTATTATTTCAAGGACAGAAAATTTGATGATGAGGCATGGGAAGTCATCAAAGATCTGTAAAAACGAAAAGCTTTCTTGGGCAGTCATGCGATGAAAAAACTCTGTACCGTATCCATCTGGGAATTTCCGGGGATGCGATGCAGAGTTTTTTACTTTACCTATGCGATAGGAGACAGGAAATTCTGCCGGATTTTGCTATGGCAAAAAAAATGTGAATCCTGTTTTTGGGCAACAAAAAATGCCCAGAGCCGGAATCGAACCAGCGACACGAGGATTTTCAGTCCTCTGCTCTACCAACTGAGCTATCTGGGCATTTGGATTTCCTGTTGGAAACCTTTGTTAATATAACATGAATTCACGAAAATTGCAACTGTTTTGTTGGAAATCGTGAAAAAATTGTGCTTTTGGGGGAATGGCGGTGTATTTTCGTTCGAGAATGTGGTAGTATAAAAGATATGCAAAGAGGAAGCAAGGAGAAGTATTAAAAAGATTATGAAAATTATTCTGACTGCGGTCAACGCAAAATATATTCATTCCAATCTCGCAGTTTACACGCTGCAGGCGAGCGCGGAGAAAGCCGGTGTGTTCCCGGAGATCCGTGAGTTTACGATCAACCAGTCAAAAGATTCCATGCTGCGGAGTCTGTTTCTGGCGCATGCGGATGTCGTCTGTGTGTCGTGTTATATCTGGAACATATCTATTGTGGAAGATTTGATTACAGAATATCACAAAATCAGCCCGGAAACGAAGATCTGGCTTGGTGGGCCGGAGGTGTCGTACCACGCGGAGGAGATGCTGGAGCAGTATCCGTTCCTTGACGGAATCATGAAGGGTGAGGGCGAAATTACCTTCCGTGAACTGGCAGTGTATTACCAGAATCAGGAGAACGGCACGGAGGGAAAAACGCTTGAAGAGATCCACGGCATTACATACCGTGATGCAGAAGGAGCCATCAAAAGCAACCCGTGGCGTCCGGTCATGGATCTGTCCGAGGTGGATTTTCCGTATGCGAATTTGAAAAAATTCGAGAACCGCATCATTTATTATGAGTCAAGCCGCGGTTGCCCGTTTTCATGCAGTTACTGTCTTTCTTCTATTGATAAGCGGCTTCGGTTCCGAAATCTGGATCTGGTCAAAAAGGAACTCGCCTTTTTCCTGGAACAGAAAGTACCGCAGGTCAAATTTGTGGACCGTACGTTCAACTGCAAGAAAGACCATGCAATGGCGGTCTGGAAATTCATTGCGGAGCATGACAACGGCGTGACGAATTTCCACTTTGAGATTGCCGCTGATCTGATTACTGAGGAGGAACTGAAACTCTTAAATACCCTGCGTCCGGGGCTGGTACAGCTTGAGATCGGCGTTCAGTCTACGAATCCGCAGACGATCGAGGCGATCCACCGGAAGATGGATTTTGGAAGAGTCACAGAGATTGTAAACCGGATTGCGAAGGGAAGAAACATCCATCAGCATCTCGACCTGATCGCGGGCCTGCCGTATGAGGATTATGACAGTTTCCGCCGTTCGTTTGCGGATGTCTATGCACTGCGTCCGCAGCAGTTACAGCTGGGATTTTTGAAAGTGCTGCGCGGTTCTTTCATGTATGAGCATACCGAGGAATATGACTGTCATTATCAGGAGCGCGAACCATATGAGGTACTGTACACGAAATGGCTGCCGTACGACGATGTGCTGAAGCTCAAAGACGTGGAGGAGATGGTGGAAGTCTACTACAACAGCGGCCAGTTCGTCCACACACTGCCGATGATCGAGCGTCTGTATGAGAACCCGTTCGATTTCTTCCAGGAGCTCGGCGATTTCTACCGGGCAAAGGGCTACAGTGAGGCGGCACATAACCGGATTCAGCGGTATGAAATTCTGCTCGAGTTTTTGCAGGACGAAAAACAGCAGGACGAAGCATTCTTCCGTCAGATGATGGTGCTCGATCTGTATGCGCGTGAAAATATGAAGACACGGCCGCGCTTTGCAAAAGATCCGTCCGAATGGAAAAACGAGTCGCGTGACTTTTATCAGAAAGAAGCCGAAACGAGAACACTTCTGCCATCGTATACGACATACGATTGGAAGCAGCTGCAGCGCATGACGCATGTGGAAGTTTTTGATTACGATGTGCTCGGAAACGGGGAAAAGGCGCGTATGGTACTCCTGTTTGATTATCAGAAGCGCGATCCGCTGACGGGAAATGCGGAGATGATCGACTGCAGTGAGCTTTTTTACGCTTGACATTTCAAAAGAACATGAGATACTAGAAAAGGTAATAAAAGATGAAAATACAAGATTTTGTAGTGCTCGATCTTGAGACAACGGGTCTTTCTGTAAAGGAAGACCAGATTCTGGAGATCGGTGCAGTAAAAGTGCAGGGCGGAGAGGTCACGGCATCGTATGAGACTTTCGTCAATCCGGGCAGAAAAGTGCCGGAGCGGATCACGGAACTCACCGGAATCCGGGATGAGATGATTGCGGATGCGCCCGATGTGGAGACTGCTGTCCGCGGATTTCTGGATTTCTGCGGCGGTCTGCCGCTTCTGGGGCACAATATTCTGTTCGATTACAGCTTCATCAAGCAGGCAGCGATAAATGCCCGTCTGGACTTTGAAAAAGAAGCGTGGGATACGTTGAAAATTGCACGGAAAGCCCTCCCGGATCTGGAGAGCAGAAGCCTTGAAGCACTCTGCGGCTACTATCAGATCCCGCGGGAACACGCACACCGTGCAATGGACGATGTGCTGGAAACGCTGGCACTGTTCCGAAAACTGGAAGAAGGATTTTCGGAAGATCACCCGGAATGGTTTGCCGCAGCGCCTCTGAAGGCCAAAATGAAACGCGAGGTTCCGGCGACGGAGGCACAGAAAAAATATCTGGCGGACCTGATCCGGTACCATGAGCTGGATCTCGAACCGGAGTGGGGAGCACTCACAAAAAGCCGTGCATCCCGCATGATCGATCAGATTATTCTGGCACATGGAAGAATGGAAAAACGACAGAGAACTGAGAAAAAATAGAAGAGAAAAAGAAAGGATGGAACGATGAGTAATAAAGTCAATCGAAAAGCCCCGACAGAGGCACAGAAAAAGAAGAAAGATCCGCTGGCAAAGAAGAGAAATGCAGCAAAGATGCTGGCATTGATTCTTGCAGTGGTTATGGTGCTTGGTATGGTTCTTCCAGCACTTTTATGGCTGGTGTAAAGAGATTCTGTAAAAGACAGATTGAAATGGGAAACGGATCAAGAAGAGGCACAGTATGAAAAACAGCAGAAAAATGAGAGGCCTGCTGGTGATGCTTATCGCATTCGCATTCTGCTTTCTGGCAGAACCAGTCAAAGCGGATGACCGGACAGCGCTGGACGGAATCTATGTAGAAGACATTTCCGTCGGCGGTATGACCGAAGAGCAGATCACACAGGCAGTAAACGACAAAATTGAACAGTTAAAACCCTCGGTTATCAACCTGTCTGCCGGAGAGCAGAATGCACAGGTGACAGCAGGGAATCTCGGACTTTCCTGCGCCAACCCGGAGGTGGCAAGAGAAGCCGTCACAATCGGGCAGGAAGGCAATGTACTGAAGCGGTTCCTGACACAGAACCGGCTCAAAAATGGAGAGACGGTGACGTTTTCCCTGAAATATACAGTCGATGGCGAGGCAGCGCGCCAGGCGGTAGAAAACAACACGGCCGTGCTGAACCGCGAGGCAACAGATGCAACGCTGACCCGCGAAAACGGCGAATTTATCGTCAATCCGGGCCAGACCGGATGCAGCGTCAACGTGGATGAGTCCACGGCGAAGGTTGTCAATTACCTGACGACAAGCTGGCGGGGCGGCATCGGCGGCGTAGAACTGGTAACAGAAGAAACACCGGCAGGCGGCAATCCGGAGCAGCTTGCACTTGTCAAAGATCTGCTCGGCGAGGGTATGACGGAGTATGGCAACGGTACGAGCGGCAGAAAACAGAATGTCGCAGTCGGCGCAGAGAAGATTAACGGAACGCTGGTACAGCCGGGCGAGGAATTTTCCGTAGAGGCGGTCGTTGTGCCGTTTGATGCGGAAAATGGTTATGCACTGGCAGCATCGTATGAGATGGGCAAGGTCGTCGATTCGTACGGCGGCGGTATCTGCCAGGTTTCCACAACGCTCTATGTTGCTGTCTTAAAAGCAGAGCTTGAGGTGACGGAGCGGTACAGCCATTCCATGATTGTCCACTATGTGGATCCGTCGATGGATGCGGCGATTGCAGAGGGATTGAAAGACCTGAAATTCATCAACAATACGGATGCGCCGATTTATATTGAGGCGAGCGCGGACGGAAGCACCCTGCATTTTGCCATCTACGGCCATGAGACGAGAGATCCGAACCGCACGGTCCGCTATGAGAGTGAGACGACAAGCACGGAGGATCCGACGCCGGGCCTGACGGAAGATGCGAATGCATCGTTTGGAACAATTGAACAGACATCGTACGGCTATCAGGGTTCGACGGCGCGGCTGTGGAAGATTGTGAATGACAATGGAAATGAGACGAAGGAGCAGGTGAATTCCAGCACTTACCGCATGACATCGGATGTCTATACCGTGGGAACAAAGACGGACAATGCAGCGGCGCGTGCGGAAATGCAGGCGGCGATTGCGGCAAATGATCTTGCAAAAGCAAAGGAAGTTGCAGCGAAATACAGCCAGAGCAGTTCGTCATCGAGTTCTTCGGAGAAGAAGGAAGACAGCAGCGATGATTCGGATTCGGATGGTACGGAAAAGACGGACGACAGCAGCGATACAGAGAAAACGGAGGACGATGAGGACTAGGCGTTTTCTGGTTAAAATTCGCTGGGAACCAGTGAACTGTAACATTTTCCGTGAAAAATGGGAAAGCAGAGGGAAAAGGAGTACGGATTCCGTCTGCTTTTTCGTTTGAAACAGGAAGTTCGAGGAGGACAAGGGATGCGAAAGGGTAAATTACAGCAGAGCGTGCTGGTGCGCTCGGTGTTTAAGATGCTGGGGCAGAAAAGAGAGGACGCAGCAGGGCCGGCGGTCGGACGCGGGGTATCGGCACTTGCAGGAGAAAAGGAGACGCAGGTGTTTTCGTGTGCGCCGGTGCTGGTGAAGGATCCGGAGGACGCGGTGCTCGCGGTCTGCCGGGTGTGCAACAGTATGGCTGCGGCGGGGGCATCGGCAAAAGGAGTGCTGGTGTCGCTGATGCTGCCGGAGGCGATGGAAGAAAAGAATTTAAAGGAGCTGATGCGGGCGGTTGACGGTGCGTGTGTGCGGTATGGAACTGCGGTGATCGGCGGGCATACGGAGGTGACGGACGGGGTTTTGTATCCGGTGCTTACCGTGACGGCGGCAGGCGGGACAACGCGTGCGGGGCTGTTTGATCCGTCGTGTGTGACAGCGGATTTGGATCTTGTCGTGACGAAGGGGATTGCGCTTGGCGCGGTGTCTTATCTGGCAAAGACAAGAAGGGATGAGCTTCTGACGAGATTTTCTCCGGGATTTATCCATGGGGCGGCGGATTTTTCGGAGGATTACTCTGTCTGCCGTGAGGCGGAGATTGCGATCGAGCACGGTGCGGCTGCGATGCAGGATCTCTCGGAGGGCGGGATTTTCGGGGCGCTCTGGGAGATGGCGGACGGCGCGGGTATCGGGCTTGATGTGGCGCTGAAGAAGATTCCGATCCAGCAGGAGACGGTGGAGATCTGTGAGTTTTTCGGGGTGAATCCGTATCAGATGCTTTCGACGGGGGCGCTGCTGATTGCGGCGGCGGACGGCGCGGGGCTGGTGCAGAAAATGGCACTCGAAGGGATTCCATCGGCGGTGATTGGACGGACGACATCCGGGAAGGAGAGGATTCTCCGGAATGGGGAAGAGGTCCGGTATCTGGATAAGCCGCAGATGGATGAGATGTACCGGGTTGGCAGATAAGGCTTAAATATACGACAGGAGTGATTGGCAAAATGGCACATTTGAATATTGTTCTTCATGAGCCGGAGATTCCGGCAAATACAGGCAACATCGGACGGACGTGTGTGGCGACGGGGACGAGGCTGCATCTGATTAAACCGCTGGGGTTTGATATTTCGGACAAGGCGGTCAGGCGCGCGGGGCTGGATTACTGGTCGAAGCTGGATGTGACAGTGTATGAGAGTTACGAGGATTTTCTGGAGAGGAATCCGGGGGCAAAGATTTACTATGCGACAACGAAGGGGCCGCAGACGTATGTGGATGTGCAGTATGAAGAGGACTGCTTTATCATGTTCGGAAAGGAAAGCGCGGGGATTCCGGAGGATATTCTGTACGATAATCAGGAGACGGCGGTGCGGATTCCGATGATTAATGATATTCGGTCGCTGAACCTTTCAAATTCCGTGGCGATCGTACTGTACGAGGCACTGCGGCAGAATAACTTTGACCATATGCAGCTCGCGGGGCATTTGCGGACGCATGAGTGGAGGTAGACGGACGGGACTCTGGTGATCGTAGACGGAACTGCATTCTTTTTATAAGGAAGAAGTTAAGATCATTTCCAATTCGGCGAAGACCTGCTCGGCGTAAAGCTGTTTGATTTCGTGGCGGGTCATGCCGGAGACGTTGGTCTGGAAGGTGAAGGTGTGGGCTTGGGTTTTGTATAAAATACAGAAGTACACGACGCCCTGTACGCTGTCAGCGTTGTTGGGGTCGAGATTTCCGGTTGTGCCGGTGATTCCGATGGCGATGGCGGTGTGCAGGTTTTCTTGTACTGTGCGGGCCATGGCTTCGGCGCATTCGGGGGAGTAGACGCCGTGGATTTCGATGACGGAAGGGTTGACGGCGACGAGGACTTTGGTTTCGTTCAGATACGTGACGTAGCCGCCGGGGAAAATGGCGGAGGCGCCTTCGGTGTCGGTGATCAGGGAGGCGATCAGGCCGGAAGTGCAGCTTTCCATGGTGGAAATGGTGGTGTGGGATGCAATGAGCTGTTTGATGATGGAATCAATGGTGTTTGGGTTCATAGTGAAAATTACCTCCAGAGTTAGTTTGATATGTCTGGCAAAAAAGCCCCTCGGCGGAGGGGCTTATTTTGGTGCTTCGCCTTTGGCGAGTGTAAAGATAAATTCGGTACCAACGCCCTCTGTACTGATGACATTGATATTCTGGTTATGCGCAGTGATGATCTCTTTGACGATCGAAAGCCCAAGTCCCGTTCCTTTGCGGTCCTTGCCGCGGGAGGCGTCGAGCTTGTAGAAGCGCTCCCAGATTTTCGTGATGCTTGCCTTTGGAATGCCGCAGCCGGTGTCCTTGACGGAGACGAAGACTTTGCCGTGCTTCTCCGTTGTCTCAACTGTGATGGTGGAATCGTTGTTGCTGAATTTGATTGCATTATCAATGAGATTGTACAGCACCTGCTGGATTTTTCCCATATCGGCGCAGACGTATAAGGTGCGCGATGCGAGGATCAGTGAAATGGAAATCCGCTTTTTCGTGCAGGTTCCCTCAAACGAAGCGGCGGTATCCTTGATGACGGCGTTGATGTCAAACGAGGTCAGATCGAGCATATTCCCTTTATCGTCGATGTCGTTCAGCGTCAGCAGGCTCTGCGTCAGCTTGTGCAGCCGTTCTGTCTCAAACAGAACGATTTTCAGATATTTTTCCTGCATTTCCGGCGGAATCGTTCCGTCGAGGATTGCCTCCACATAGCCTTTGATCGAGGTCAGCGGTGAGCGGAAGTCGTGAGAGACGTTCGCCACAAATTTCCGCTGGTATTCGCCGGTCTTGTTCAGCTCGCCGGACATGTAGTTCAGCGTGGAAGCGAGATACCCCATCTCATCGTGAGATTTAACATCAATTTTGTGGGTCAGGTTGCCGGAGGCATACTCCTTTGCACCGTTGATGATCTTTTTCAGCGGCCGGTACACGACGAGGGAGAAAAAGATCAGAATCACAAACGAGAGTCCGAACACGAGCAGGAACAGAAAATCAATCCGTGCCAGCAGACTTTCCCTCTGCTGATAGACGTCCTGCAGCGGAAGGTGGATGGCGACATAGCCATTGATCCGGAAATCGGAGGTGACGGGAACCATGACGCTCAGCATCTTGTCTTCGAAATAGCCGAAAAACGTTCCCGTGCTGTAATACTCGCTGCCGAGCGCAACCGGATCAAAACCGTCGATGATCTCCGGGTTTTCCTCATCGAGTGCAGCTGCCGTGTTCAGCAGAATTTCCCCGTCTGCGCTGATGAGCCAGATCTGGGAATTGTGATAGGAAGCCAGTGCACTGAGCGAATTGTAAAGATCCGTCAGGGAACGCTCACTGTGGTAATAAAGGTCGCCCTGTTTGGAAGCGATCTGCGTGGCCTCCCGGTACAGACTGGTGCTCGCGCTGGAGACCAGACTGTCCTCCACCATGCGGGAGCCGACCGTTGAGATCAGCGTAAAGCCGGCAATGGCGAGAATGACATAAATGAGAATTAATTTCCGGTAAAGCGTGCGTCGCATTATTTTTTAACCTCAAACTTGTAACCGATGCCCCAGACCGTCGTGATGGCCCAGGAGGCATGGTCCTTGATTTTTTCGCGGAGACGTTTGATATGAACGTCTACCGTGCGGGTATCGCCGATGTACTCATAGCCCCAGATATGGTCGAGGAGCTGTTCTCGCGTAAAGACCTGGTTTGGTGAGGAAGCAAGGAAGTAGAGAAGCTCCAGTTCCTTCGGCGGCATATCGACGGTGCGGCCCTGGTAAATGACGGAATAGTTCGTCTGGTTGATGATAAGATCCGGGTACTCGACACATTTTCCTGCGGTCGCGGACACCGGGATCGTGCGTGATGGCTGAAATCTCCGCAGCACTGCTTTCACACGGGCAACGAGCTCCTTGGAATCAAATGGTTTGATGATGTAGTCATCCGCGCCGAGCTCCAGGCCGAGGACTTTGTCGAACACCTCGCCCTTTGCCGAGAGCATGATGATCGGAACATCGGAATCGTGCCGGATTTCGCGGCAGACCTGGTAGCCGTCCATGCCGGGCAGCATCAGGTCGAGCAGAATCAGGTTCGGCTGGAAGGAGTGAAACTCCCGGACAGCCTCTTCTCCATCGTTTACAATTTTTGTGTCATAGCATTCCTTGGTCAGATAGAGAGAAATCAGTTCTGCGATATTGTTATCGTCATCGACGATCAGAATTTTCTGTTTGGAAGCCATAAAAGATTCTCCTTCACTGGGGACAGGACGGAACCGCATACAGTATGCGTTCCGTCCCATATTTTCCTGAGTTTTTATTTCTTAAACGTAACAATCGTAACGCCGGCATCGCCCTCGCCGAATTCCGCTAAATGGAAGTCCGCTACGTGTTTCTGGCGGCGCAGATAATTGTGAATGCCTTTCCGCAGTGCGCCCGTTCCTTTTCCGTGGACAACGCGGACACTCGGCAGATGGGAGAGATAAGCGTCATCGAGATATTTGTCGAGTTCGGCAACCGCTTCATCCACCGTTTTTCCGAGCAGATTGATCTCGGTAGAAATCGTGGCAGCCTTGGAAAGCTTCGATTTTCCGCTGCTTGTGCGGGAGATGGACGGGCCGGTGATGACAGCCTCGTCGATCAGCACAAGGTCGGAGATATGCACTTTGGTCCGCATGATACCCATCTGGACGAAGAGATTTCCCTTCGAATCCGGGCGGGTGCTGACAGTACCTTTGAGATTCATGCTTAAGACTTTGACGGCATCGCCGAGATGAAGATCCTGCGGGCGGAGATTTCCGGTGCGCTTCGGCACTTCCTTCGCCTTTTTCTTATCGAGCTTGTTCATCTTTTCACGCAGAGCGGTACGTTTCTGCTCCATTTCGCGGACGGAAACATTCTCTTTTCCAAATTTCTGGAAATCGCGCATCGTCTGGTCGGCGTATTCCTTCGCCTCGCGGAGAATTCTCTGTGCCTCCTCGGTTGCATTGGAGATCATCTTTTCTTTTCTTGCGTCGATCTGTTCCTGATTCTTGGCAAGGCTCTGCTTCAGGGATTCGACTTCCGCGCGGGTGCGGGCAAGCTCTTCTTTTTCGCGTTCCAGCGTGATCCGGTTCTGCTCGAGAGTGGTCAGAACGTCCTCAAACGATTCATCCTGCTCGCTGATTTCGTCTTTTGCCTTGTTGATGATGTAGTCCGGCAGGCCGAGTTTGCTGGAAATCGCAAACGCATTACTCTTTCCAGGAACGCCGACGAGCAGGCGGTATGTCGGGCTTAAAGTCTCGACATCGAATTCACAGCAGGCATTCTCCACGCCCGGTGTGGATAAGGCATAGATTTTCAGTTCACTGTAGTGTGTCGTTGCCATGGTGCGGATGCCGCGCTCGTGGAGCGTAGAGAGGATCGCGATGGCAAGCGCCGCGCCCTCTGTCGGGTCGGTACCGGCGCCGAGCTCATCGAACAGGACGAGGGAATTGCGGTCTGCCTTGTCGAGGAAGGAAACCACATTCGTCATGTGGGAAGAGAAGGTACTCAACGACTGCTCGATGCTCTGCTCATCACCGATATCGGCGTAAACCTCGTCGAAAACGGAAAGGGAGGAGCGGTCGAGTGCCGGAATGTGAAGTCCGGACTGGCCCATCAGTGTTAAGAGTCCGACCGTCTTTAAGGAAACCGTCTTACCGCCGGTATTCGGTCCGGTGACGATCAGAAGGTCGAAATCTTCGCCGAGCGACAGATCAATCGGAACGACTTTTTTCGCATTGATCAGCGGGTGGCGTGCCTTGCGCAGGTGGATTTTACCTTCGGTGTTGAAAATCGGTTCATTGGCGTTCTGCTCCATTGCAAGAGCGGCGCGTGCGAAGATAAAGTCGAGCTCCACCATATTTTCGAGATCGTAGCGGATCTCATCGCGGTGCAGGTCCGCCTGAGCACTTAAGGTGGAGAGGATGACCTCGATTTCTTTTGCTTCTTCAATTTCCAGCTCACGGATATCGTTGTTCAGTTTGACAACGGCCATCGGCTCGACAAAGAAGGTGGAACCGGTCGAGGACTGGTCATGTACCATGCCAGGAACCTGGCCTTTGTACTCGGATTTGATCGGGATACAGTAGCGGCCGTCGCGCATCGTGATGACGGCATCCTGCAGATACGTGCGGTAGGAACCGTTGACGAGCGAGATTAACTGGCTGTGGATTTTTTCCTCACACGATTTGATGGAACGACGGATGCGGCGCAGATTCGGGCTTGCATCATCGCTGATTTCATCCTCGGAGAGAATACAGCGGCGGATTTCCGTGGAAAGCAGCGTCAGAGGCTCCAGTGTTTCGAAGAGATCTTCGAGGCTGTCCGGCGTCTGGTCCGCATTTTCGCGGCGGCCGTACGCTTTGACGCGTGCCGTGTTTTCCAGAAGTGCGGCGGTCTGCAGAAGCTCCGTGATGTTCATGGAGCTGCCGATTTCGAGACGCTTTAATGCGCCGCGGATATCTTTGGCATCACCAAAGGAAATGTGGCCTTTTTTAAAGAGCCGGGTGAGCGCGTCGTGTGTCTCGTGCTGCATCCGCGTAATCTGGGAGAGGGAAGAAGAAGGAACGAGCTCCAGACATTTCTTCCGGCCCAGCGGAGAACTGGCATACGAAGCCAGTTGTTCGGTAATTTTGTCGTATTCGAGCGTTTTTAATGCTTTCTGATTCATAATACTTACCTTTTCGTAATTCATAATTCAGTCATTGTCTACAGATAACGCGGTATTTTTGATGCAATACCGCACGGATCTGATGTTACAGTTTACAGGTACCCTGCGAACTGTAACATTCGCAGCCCTCATTTAAAGTTTTGCTTCGCAAAAGGAGGGCTGCTCACACCTGAATCACTTTCTTACGCAGCGAAACAGCAAGTGTTTCACTGCTGAGTGAACAGTAGCGATCTGATCATATATCTGCACGGGAAGTACAGACCGGAAGTGGAATGTGGGTCACAGGTTTTTCCACTCCACCAATTATACCTTAAAAAAGAAAAGAAAGAAACCCCAAGAACGAGAAAATCAAGGATGTTGCGCAAATGAGAAAAAAATGTAACAGTCTTCATAAAATGTTCATATCTATCTGGTAAAGTTTTTATATATGTGAAGATTGCGGAAGCGCATATGCGCAGAGCAGTTCGGTATGGAATACAGATGTATGGAGAAAGAAATGTATGGAAAATGACCCAAAACCTTACAAATTCATGAAAGAGAGCATCAAAAAGCAGCCGCCCGACTGGAAAAAAATTGTTCTTCTGATTGCCGGATGGCTGGCACTTGCGGCGCTTGGCGGTCTGGTTGCGGCCGCAGTATTTGCGGTGACAGAGCCAAAGATTGCAGAAGCAGTTACCAGGGAAGAGCCGCCGGCGAAAGTGGATATCCCGGGAGATGAGGATCCAAACAGCGGACAGGAGCCGGATGAGACAATTACCGCATCTTCGGCGAGTGCGTCGGTAGACAGCAGCGGCTCCGGTTCGGAAATCAGCAGTTCTACAGTGGATAGCAGTACTTCAGAAAGCAGTGTATCCGAAAGTACGGTTTCCGAAAGCACAGAGGAGAACGGAGCGGCAGGGGGAACGGAAAGCAGCACTTCCGAAGAGCCGGAGGAGGGCAGCGAGGTTTCCAGTGTCGATGGGGAAACGGATGCGGAGGAAAAGGACAGCAGCCTGAAAAATTATGAAGCGCTCTACCAGGATATGCTGGAAGTAACGGAAAAACCAAAACGAGCGCTGGTTACTGTCATCGGCATTACCAATCAGATGGACTATTTTAACCAGAACTACGAAAATCAGCAGCAGATTTCCGGTCTGATTGTTGCGGACAATGGACAGGATCTCTTCATTCTGACGGAATACCGCATCGTGGAAAATGTAGAGCGGATTCAGGTCACCTTCTGGGATGAGACGATGGTGGATGCCACATACCAGCGCCACGATCCGAGCACCGGCCTTACGATTGTGAAGGTGGACGAATCGAAGCTGGATGAGGGAACACGGGACGGTCTTGCAGTTGCGCCGCTCGGCAGTTCATATCTTGTCAGCCAGGGTGACCCGGTCGTTGCGGTCGGAAGTCCAGTCGGCTACAGCGATTCGATTGCGTACGGCGTGGTGACTTCGGTTACGAACAAGATTTCCGCGCTGGACAATGAGTACAATCTGCTGACCACCGACATCCTCGGCAGTACGGACGGCAGCGGCATTCTGGTAAATCTTGACGGCGAAATCGTCGGCATTATTGCGCAGAGTTACAGCGCCAAAGGAAACAACGTGGTGACGGGCATTGCGATTTCCCAGATCAAAAAGCTGATCGAAAATCTTTCCAATAACGTGAGCCGCGCATATATCGGCATCCGCGGACAGGACGTCACAGAAGAACTTTCCGATAAAACCGGCATCCCAAAAGGCGTTCTCATCAGCCGCGTCGCAGACGATTCTCCGGCGATGATGGCGGGCATGAAAGAGTACGATGTGATTGTAAAGCTCGGGGAGCACAAGGTTGAGACGATCAAACAGTACCATGAACAGCTTGGCAAATACAGCACAGGAGACGTGGTTACCGTGACGGCGATGCGGAAAGGCGCCGAAGGGTATGCGGAGATGACGTTTGATGTGACGATGGGGGAAGTATAAAAAACAGAGGCTTTCGGGAGCAGAAAAAGCCGGTTTCAGCCGGTGGGGCTTCCGGAAGCTTTTCTTTTCGAATGGTTTTCCACTGGCGGATGAAAAAATACGTGCATTCTGCAGGAAAATCTGGTAGAATTGGTAAGGCATGCAGGAGCACAGGCTTTGCATCATAAAAACGGCATCATAGAAACAAAAACGGAACACTGTGTCCGCATTTATTTTAGAAAAAGAGGATTTATTTTTATGAAGTATATCAACGAACTCCGGGAAGGAAACCGCATTTCCGGAATTTATCTCTGCAAACATAAACAGTCGGCTGTTACCAAAAACGGAAAACAGTACGAAAACGTGATCTTACAGGATAAAACCGGTACGATCGATGCGAAAATCTGGGATCCGAATTCTATGGGAATCCGTGAATTTGAAGCCCTGGATTATGTAGATATTATGGGAGATGTTTCCAGTTTCAATGGAGCACTTCAGGTTTCCATTAAAAATGCAAGAAAAGCGGAAGAGGGCGAATATAATCCGGCGGACTATCTGCCGACGAGCCGTTACGACATCAATACGATGTATCAGGAGCTGCTCTCCTGGATCGGAACGGTGAAAAATCAGTATCTCTCCGAACTGCTGACGTATTATTTTATCCAGGATCAGGAGACCGCAAAACGGTTCCGCATGAGCTCTGCAGCAAAAAGCGTGCATCACGGATTCGTCGGCGGCCTTTTAGAGCATACGTTAAGTGTCACCCGTTTCTGCGATTTTATGGTAAAATCGTATCCGATTCTGAACCGCGATCTGCTGATTACGGCAGCGATTCTGCACGATATCGGAAAGACGAAAGAACTCTCCTTATTCCCGCAGAACGATTACACCAATGACGGACAGCTGCTCGGCCACATCATGATCGGTGCGGAGATGGTACACGATGCGGCGCAGAAGATCGACGGTTTCCCACAGGAACTCGAGAATCAGTTAAAGCACTGCATTCTGGCGCACCACGGCGAGCTGGAATACGGTTCCCCGAAAAAACCGGCAATGGTAGAGGCGGTAGCGCTGAACCTGGCGGACAATGCCGATGCCAAAATGGAAACCCTGACCGAGCTGTTTGACGCAGCGCCGGCCGGCAATGAGTGGCTTGGCTACAATCGGTTCTTTGAGTCCAACATCCGCAGAACAGGAGACTTTTCATGAGCTATCAGAAAAATGATGTACTGACGGTGAAAATTGAAGATATGGGACACGACGGAGAGGGTATAGGCAAATGCGAGGGCTATACCCTCTTTGTCAAGGACACCGTCATCGGCGATCTTGCCGAGGTAAAAGTGATCAAAGCAAAGAAAAATTACGGCTACGCGCGCCTGATGCGCCTGATCGAGCCGTCCGCACACCGTGTTGAGCCGGTCTGCCCGGTTGCACGTCCGTGCGGCGGATGCCAGTTGCAGATGCTCGACTATGAGGAGCAGCTTCGCTTTAAGGAGAAGAAAATCGCCGGAAATCTCCAGCGCATCGGCGGCATGACAGAGATCCCGATGGAGCCGATCGTGGGGATGGAAAATCCGTTCCGCTATCGAAACAAAGCCCAGTTTCCGATCGGGCAGGATAGAAATGGAAAGCTGATTACGGGATTTTATGCGGGAAGAACGCATCAGATCATGGAAAACCGGAACTGTTATCTCGGCGTGGAGCAGAACGAGGAGATTCTGAACCGCATTCTTGCCTGGATGGAGGAGAACGGCGTTCCGGCATACAACGAGGAGACCGGCAAAGGCCTGGTGCGCCATGTGCTGATCCGGTTTGGATTTATGACGAAAGAGATTATGGTCTGTCTCGTTGTGAACGGAAAGAAACTGCCGGCCGAGGAGAAACTCATCAAATCGCTGACAGAACTCGAAGGCATGACAAGCATTACCCTAAGCGCAAACCGTGAGCGGACCAATGTGATCATGGGAAAAGAAATCCGCTGCCTGTGGGGACAGGGGTATATCACCGACTATATTGGAACCGTAAAATATCGGATCTCCCCGCTGTCCTTCTACCAGGTCAACCCGGCGCAGACGGAAAAGCTGTACGGTCTTGCCCTGGAATACGCAGGCCTCACCGGAAATGAGACGGTCTGGGATCTCTACTGCGGCATCGGAACGATTTCCCTGTTCCTCGCGCAGAAAGCCAAAAAAGTCTACGGCGTCGAAATCGTCCCGGAGGCAATCGCGGATGCGAAGAACAATGCGAAAATCAACGAGATCGAAAACGCTGAATTTTTCGTTGGAAAATCGGAAGAGATTCTTCCGGCCTACTACGAACAGTACGCCAAAGACCACCCGGGCGAAAACGCCCACGCGGACGTCATCATCGTCGATCAGGCAGGTGTAGGTGTCGGCCTCCACCTTGTTTTTGGAGATGCCATACGCCGATGTGGTGTTGCCCTGCGGGTCCAGATCGACGATGAGCGTCTTTTTGCCCAGAGCCGCAACGCAGGACGAAAGGTTCACGGCCGTGGTTGTCTTGCCCACGCCGCCTTTTTGGTTTGCAATTGCAACGATTTTAGCCACGCTCTTTGTTTCCTCCCGGGAAAATTATTTGTTCCACGTGGAACATTCGAGGCCGGGCCCCGCTGTTTTCCCGCCAGCAAAGCCCCTTTAAAGACTAGTATAGCACATCAGCGCGGCTTTTTGAACCAGTTTCCCGATTATTTTGCGTAAAAACCCTATGGAATTGCATTTTTTGTGAAAATTGCGATGCGTTTTATCTTTGCGCGGCTGCGGTTGGGATGCGCACCGTGTATTCGATATATCCGTCCCGCTCTTCCCTGTGGGCCGTGGCAGGCACCCCATTGTCCGTCATCAGCCGG
>OGQB01001090.1_pt1 | contig 24677 bp, 19 predicted proteins | sample 1553071 | NCBI WGS metagenome assembly OGQB01 (sample SAMEA2580284, study PRJEB22360) | human gut metagenome | biome: human gut; feature: human-associated habitat; material: faeces | place: Denmark | collected 2008/2010
TCCCGAGGCGTTTGCATGGGTCGGGATGTCCGGAATTTTATGCGCATGGGTATGAGTTTTTTATTGGCAATGTGCAAAAATAGACATGCGGCGCGTATCTTGGAAATAAATTCAACGAATGCCCGGTTTTTCATCACGAACACCCTGTCCGGCGAACCTGTTCGAACCTTTTTTTTGACTTTTTCGGCACAGGATGCACCCGCCCGCGGGCTGTGTGCCGACCGTCCGTGCCGCACGGCGGCCCGCGCCCTTCTTCCGCGGTGCGGGCGGTGCCTAATAAAAGAACCTCCCTGCAATCGCAGGGAGGTCGGGGATAAAGGCCTCTGGCCTTCCGGATATTCCGGCGGGTTAGTATACCCACTGGAAATCTTTGACTGAAAGGGTATTTACGGTTCCATTCAGATAGTCGCCATAACGGCTTGTTGAACAGGATATGATAATCGTGTATTTCCCATTCGGTGCCGGGGCATTTTTGTCATAGTAAGTAAGAGGAATGCTCAATAATTGATCCGCACTCTTATCCTCTTCGAGATAGACAACGCCGTATGCAATTAACCCTGTTTTTTCGGTTTCACTCAATCCGTCCAGTGTTTCAGGGTTCCATACTCCGCTCGGTGATGCATTGTTTCCTGATGTTACATTGTGCCTTGCATCCCAATTGACAATGCATACCATAATGCTTGCCTGGTCATGTCCTGACGTAAGTTCATTGGCATGACTCCACTTTGTATAAAAGTCGGAACCGAAAGAGGTTTTGTATGTCAATTCGAGTGCGGTAGGTCGGGCTGTGTAGGTGTATGGCTGCCCGAACCCGACTGTCCCGTAAGAACTCGCGCCTAAAACTCCAGATTTGGTGAATGTAAATGTCCCTGTAAACAAGTTGCCAGGAGCCAGAACCTTTATGATATTCGCGATGTTCACTCCCGAGGCCGTCATTACCGTATAGGGAGTAGCGAAAGAGCAGAGAGTTTTAGTTCCATTGGTCATTATATTATTGCCGCTTCCCCAGAATGTTGCATTCGTATTATCTGTAGTGTAGCATGAGCTTCCCGCAAGGGTCGGTATTGTGTCTCCTGACTTTTTTGGGAATTCTCCCGATATTACCTGCTGGGTATTTTGGGCATCCGTGTATATAAGTTGGTATTCATAGTCGTTTCCGGCAAAAACACCTGTCGTATTGTCAACCGTATAGGTCATCTTGCCCGATGCATTGGCTGTTCCCTCAGACCATACAGGTTCAATCGTCCAAATGCCATTTCCACTGTCCGAAGCATCTTTCCAATCCGTTGTGCCTTTTATGCGGTACTGCACTTTGACGTTGGTCGCATCCGACGGGACATCGGTCACAGTAAACGTCGCCGTATTAGTCCATAAGTCAGCGTCGTTATTGTATGTAATAGGTGTCGGAATTTGGAACGTCAGTTTTTGTACGGTTTTCTGCCCGGCCAAATCTGTAACTTGGACTTCAAAGATATGCGTACTGCCAGGTGCAGCGCCTAATTTTACCAGTCGGACAAGGTTGGTAATATTAAAAATTGTAGATTTTTTGTATTGAATCTCTGATGTGCAGGCCAGCCCAAGATCTTTGAATTCGATTGCTCCTAAAATAGACGTTTCGTTGAAAAGGTCAAGGGTCGTGATGCCCATATCATTGTTGAGATAATCGGACGTTATATTTACCGAAAGGCCGGCAATTCCTCCCGGGACATTGATTGTTACGGCCGCAGAATAATTGAGGCTCATTCCACTTTCATCGGTGGTAATGTAATGCACTTGGTCGATTGTTTTCCCGTCTTCCTCCGGCCATACGAGCGACGGGGCGTCGATGGGGGCGAACTGCAGGTCGGAGACCGCTTTCGTATAGAGCGTTCCGGCTTTGAAGGCTTCGGTGCGGTTGACCGTGACCGTAGCCATCTGGTTGTCGGAGCCGATTACGTCGAGCGTCAGCGTGGGGTAGAGGTCGGCCGGGACGTTGAAGAAGGCTTCGACCTTGTCGGCGCTCGCCCCATCGGGCGTGTATTGCAGTGCGATGACGTTCGACTGGTCGGTTGTGCTGAGGGTGACAGCCGTTTCGGCACCTCCGTTCTCGAGGGCGAAATCGAGGCTCGAGGCCGAAAGCTTTTGGGTTTCCCCGCCGGCGGTCAGCAGCAGGTATTTCACCTTGTCGGCCTGCGTGGCGATGGAGAAATCGAGGATCGACGTGAGGCGGTGCAGCGTGAAAGCGACGGGGTTGCCGTCCACTTTGCCCGCCTCGTCGGCTGCGCCGTATGCCTGGGGAGTAGCGACCAGCGCGTCGTAGGCGCTGTTGAAATCGTTGCCCGTCTGCGTACGCAGGTTCCCGAACGGGAGGTTGGCCGTGGTACCTGTGACCTGCGCGTGGGGGAAGAACGCATAGTAATTGCCGCCGCCCGCTAAATCGTTGAGCGAACCTTCGAATGCGGCCGAGGCGGTGTTGTAGTTGAACTTAGCGGCTGTGGCGGGTGCCGTGCCGCCGGTTTTGACCGGCAGGATGCCCAGGGCGTCGCCGGCTTCCCATTCGGCCGTGAAGACGCTTTCGCCGACATTGATGTTGGCGCGGGTGCCGTCGTTTTCGGCGACATTGGCATAGACTTTAATAAGCGAACCGTTGCTGGTTTCCGGAGTGGCATTCGCCTCGTCGAACTTGTTGCAGCCGGCCAGCAATACGAGGGCGGCTGCACAGAAGAGCGGTTTAAGAATTTTTTTCATGGCGCTGCGGTGTTAGGCTTCGTCGGATTCGCTCATGAAGCTGTCGTCATAGGACATCGGACTAACAGGCCCGCTTGGATTTGATGTGGCAAACCCCTTTTCAGTCGTAATCTCGATTACTTCGATGGTAGGGACAGAGTACTTCCCCCCCCCCTTGTTTGGCTAATTCAATTCCCATGATATGCAATAGTTTAAAGTTACGTAACAAAAGTAGATTCGCGTAGCCGTAAATGAAAATAAATTCAATGAACCGGAGGATTTTTCCAATGAATCAGCCGATTTGAGGGATGGCGGCCGGACTGAAATGATAAGATGAAAAACGTAAAAGTATGTACGGTGGACAAAAAAGGCCATCCGGGAAATCCGGATGGCCTTGTGACGAGGGTGCCCCTGTCTGTTATTTCACGTATTTGTCGAGCCAGCCGAAGAATTCGCGGTTCCAGACGAGCGAGTTCTGGGGTCTGAAGACCTGGTGCGCCTCGTTTTCGAATTCCACCAGCCGCGCCGGGATGCCGCGCACGCGGGCTGCCGTGAAGGCTTCGAGCGACTGCGTGTAGGGGATGCGGAAATCGTACTCGCCCGTGAAGATCAGAATCGGCGTGTCCCATTTGCTGACGAATTTGTGCGGCGAATTGGCGTAGGAGCGCTGTGCGACCTGGTTCGACCGATCCCAGTAGGGGCCTCCGTAGTCGTTGTTGATGAAGAACAGTTCTTCGGTCTCGCCGTACATCGACTCGAAGTTGAAGATGCCGCAGTGGGCGATGAACGCCTTGAAACGCTTTTCGTGGCAGCCGGCCAGGAAGAATACCGAGTAACCGCCGTACGATGCCCCGACGCAGCCCATGCGGGTTTCGTCGGCCCACGGCTCCCCGGCCACGTCGTCGATGGCCGAGAGGTAGTCGCGGATGTTCTGGCCCGAGTAGTCGCCCGAAATCTGGTCGAGCCACTCCTGTCCGAACGAGGGCAGGCCGCGGCGATTGGGCGCAACGACGACGTAACCCTGCGCCGCCATCAGCTGGAAATTCCAGCGGTAGCTCCAGAACTGCGACACGACGCTTTGCGGGCCGCCCTGGCAGTAAAGCAGGATGGGGTACTTCTTGTCCGGGTCGAAATCGGGCGGCAGGATCACCCACGTCAGCATCTGCTTGCCGTCGGTGGTCTTCACCCAGCGTTTCTGCACCTCGCCCATCCTGATGTTGTCGTAAACCGGTTTGTTGATGGCCGAAAGCTGCGTCAGCGTGCCGTCGGCGGGGTCGACGCCGAAGAACTCGGTGGCCATCGAGATCGTGCACATTTCGGCGACGATCCTATCGCCGGCCATCGAGAAGGCGTTGATGTCGTGGTCGCCGCGGGTTACCACCTCTACCTCGCCTACGGAGGGTGAGATGCGGCAGATCTGGTGTGTCGCCTCGATCGGTGCGATGAACCAGATGCGGTCGTTGCCCTCCCAGACGACGTTCATGGCGTTGTAGTCGAAATCCTCCGTCAGATCCTGCATCTCGCCCGTCCGGCAGTCGTAGAGGAACAGGCGTGCCTTGTCCGACTCGTTGCCTGCGCGGCGCTGTGAAAGGAAGGCGATTTTCGTGTCATCGGGCGACCATACGGGGTATTTGTCGTAACCGGCCATGACGGCCTTGTCGCTTGCGACGGGCTCCCCGGTATTGACATTGACCGGCTTGCAGATGTTCTGCGTCACGCCGCTTTCGAGCACATAGACGAAGATGTCCGAGTCGGTCGAAACGGCGTATTCTGTGCCGGTGAGCGGCTTGCAGGTATAGGCCAGCATCGTTCCGGCGTTGTTCCAGGCGATTTCGGCCATGTCGAAATAGGGCGCCAGCGGGGCGTCCCACTGTGCATCGGGCATGATGTCCGTGCCTCCCGTCACGAGGCCCTTGCCCAGTTCGCCGATGAAGATATGGCGGTAGGAGCCTTCGTCCCAGTAGTCCCAGTGGCGGGCCATCAGGTCGTCGTAGATGCGGGCCTTCGACTTGTCCATGTCCTTGTATACGTCCGACGATTTGCGCCGCGCCGTCTGCACGGCCTGTACCCACCAGATGTGCTTTTCATCGGGGCTGACACCGAATCCTTCGACGTCGGGGACACCCTCGCCCCCGCCGCTGCCCGTAACCTGGGTCGCGTCGCCGCCAGCGGCGTTCATCCGCCACACCTGCATCGAGCCGCTGCGATCCGACAGGAAATAGATTTTCCGCCCGTCGGCACTCCACTTGGGATCGGCGTTGTTCGACGCCGTGTCGGTAAGGCGCGTCACGGCGCCCGATGCCATATCCTGCACCCAGATGGTCGTCACGCCGCGGTTTTGGGCCATGTTGTAGTCGGTTTGCGCATAGAGGAGCGTCTTGCCGTCGGGCGAGAGCGACGAGGAGCCTGCACGGCTCATTTTCCACATCACCTCAGGGGTGAGAATGCCTGTGGCGATCTCATCGGCCGTCAGGGCATTGTCGATGGTAAGGGACTGCGGCCGCCTGCTGTCGCATGCGCTCAGTCCCGTAGCTGCAATAGCCATAAAAAGGAGTAATTTTTTCATTTTCGGTCGGGTTTCTTCTATTTATTCGTATTTTTGCATTCAAATCCGATCGGCATGAACCATACCGTATATTTTGCAGATAAATCCGTGATTTTCACTTCGGACGCGCCCGGCGGCGAATGCTATGCCGTCGTGCCCGCGGATCCGGCGGACCTATCACGAGCGAAGGTAACGAAAATTCTCGAATCGCACAACTGCGTCGCAGTCGTTTCTGCCGATCCCGACGCGGCGTTCCGCTCTTTTGCGGCTGATTTTACGCAGATCGAAGCGGCGGGCGGCGTGGTGGTGAACGACCGCGGCGAGTGGCTGATGATGCGCCGCAACGGCCGCTGGGACCTGCCCAAGGGACATCTCGAATGCGGCGAGCGCATCGAAGCGTGCGCCGTGCGCGAAATCGTCGAGGAGACGGGCGTGTGCGCCGAACCGGTGCGGCCGCTGTGCCGGACGTGGCACGCCTATTATTTCCCGAAGACTGAGCGTTGGGAGCTGAAACGCACCCATTGGTACGAACTGCGCGCGGTGGCCTGCGGCGACCTCGTACCGCAGACCGAAGAGGGGATCGAGACGGTCGTCTGGTGCACTCCGGCCGAAGCGATGGCCCATGCCGCCGGGAGTTTCCCTCCGGTGCGCACCGTGCTCGAACGGCTCGAAGCCTGCTTGTCCGACGATAAAAAACGCTGATCCATATGCTTTCAACTTCCGCTTCCGCCTATCCCGACTCGAAGCCCCATTATGCGATCCTCGACGGTCTGCGCGGCGTCGCGTCGCTGGTCGTCGTGGCTTTTCATCTTTTCGAGGCGCATGCCGCGAGCCATGCCGACCAGATCATCAACCACGGCTATCTGGCCGTCGATTTCTTCTTCGTCCTTTCGGGCTTCGTCATCGGCTATGCCTACGACGACCGCTGGGGACGCATGACCTACCGCGATTTCTTCAAGCGCCGTCTGATCCGCCTGCATCCCATGGTAGTGATGGGCATGCTGATCGGCGCTGCGGCGTTCTACTTCGGCGCCTGAGGACCTTACGAAATGATCGCCGGCGTTCCGGTCGGACGCATGCTTCTGATCCTGCTGCTGGGGTGTCTGATGATTCCCGTGCCGCCGTCGATGGACATTCGCGGCTGGAGTGAGACCTATCCGCTGGACGGCCCCGCATGGTCGCTTTTCTTCGAGTATATCGCCAATATCTGCTATGCCCTTGTCCTGCGGCGTCTTTCGAAGCTGTTGCTGGGGGCGCTCGCCGTTGTCGCGGCATGCTTTACGGTGCGTCTTGCCGTGACGCAGGGCGATATGATCGGCGGCTGGGCGCTCGACGGCGAACAGCTCGGCGTAGGTTTCACGCGGCTGGCCTATCCGTTTATCGCCGGACTGCTGCTGTATGTCTATCTGCTGTGCGTGGTGAAAGGACAGCTTTCCAAAATCGCAACGAATATATCCGGTGGCATGTTTGTGACTTTCATCGCCGTCCTGATCTATCAGTTAGGACTTGGACATCATCTGAGTGAGATTATCATCGGTTCCATCATCCCACTGGTTCCCGGTGTGGCGTTTACGAATGGCATCCGCGATATCGCCGACCAAGACTATATTGCCGGTGCTGTCCGTATGCTGGATGCACTGCTTGTCACGTTCAGTATCGCGATGGGTGTCGGTCTTGTAATGATCGGGTATCACCATTTTGTGGGCGGTGCGACTCTGCCGTGATTCATGGGGTTCTATGAATGCATGGGTTTCTTTCGTCCCGGCGGATTTTATAAAACGAGATAACATACGCTTTGCGAAGCTTACTTATTGCTTGCGTAAATCAAATATATTTATCTATCTCTCAGGAGGTTATCTTTATGTCCGTACATCTGATTTTCGAATTTCTTACCGCTTTTGTCGGTACGATCGCTTTCGCCCTGCTCTTTCAGGTGCCAAAAGAATATTATGTAAACTGTGGTCTGGCCGGAGGCTGTGGCTGGATCTGCTACAAGTTACTGCTGGCTGGCTGCGGGCTCTTCGGTTCCACCTTTTTTGCCACGGTTCTTGTCGTTTTTCTCTCCAGGCTCAGCGCGGTCCGGCGCCACTGTCCGGTGACGATTTTTCTCGTTGCAGGCATCTTCCCGCTGGTTCCGGGAGCAGGGATCTACTGGACTGCCTATTATGTCGTGACGGATCAGCTGGCCAAAGCTTCCGACCGTGGATTCCAGACTTTGAAGATCGCGGTGGCGATCGTGCTTGGCATCCTGTTTGTCTTTGAATTTCCACAAAAGTGGTTTCGCTGGGCGGAGCGCGGTACGGCTGCCGGCAACTGATCCGCACACAGGACTTTTTCAACTGCAATCTCCCACGACCGACACAGAATCCAGATACATCCAGCAGTGTTCTACGCATCTTATGTAAGCAAATTGATTCACCAGATCAATTTTTAATATGCAATGCATCAAAAAAACATGCATACAGGATTTTTTCGCTTCTGTATGCATGCTTTTTCTTTGTGGTGATATAATTTTACAATTTTATTTTCGCATTATGGCTTTTCTGACATTTCTACGGATACGCTTCGGTATTTCTTCTCTGTCCCCGCAGATTCTTACGCTTCCACAACTACCTTGCAACCCGAAAGGCTCCTCACCGTATAATTTCCATTTCCGCCTTCCACATGCAGGTGAATCTCATCTCCCACACGTTTCGCAGTCACCGTCATCACCGTCTCTCCTTTCAGATCCGGTATCTCAGTTTTCGCTTCGGCTCCCTCATCAAACGCGGATACCAGAAGGCTAACACCATCCGCATAATCATAATCCGGTTTCTGGTCATTATTGCCCAAAGCAAGCACTGTATTTGGACGGATCATCAGTGGCAGACTGTGATAATCATGCGTCTCTTTCTGCCATTTTCCTCCGCTCACCTCTGCTCCGGTGATCAGATTATACCAGGTTCCCTCCGGCAGATAATACTGCACTTCACCGTTCTCTTTAAAGATCGGAGCCACCAGCAGAGAATCGCCGAACATATACTGCCGATCCAGGGTATCACATGCACGATCCTCCGGGAAATCCAGGAACATCGGGCGCAGCACCGGACGGCCTTCTTTGTGTGAACGCACAGCCTGCCCGTACAGGTATGGCATCAGACGACATTTCAGATTGACAAATTCCCGCAGAATATCACATGCCTCTTCATCAAACATCCACGGCACACGGTAAGAAGACGAACCGTGCAGCCGGCTGTGAGAACTTAACAGGCCAAACTGGCACCAGCGTTTGTAGATGTCCGCCGGTGCGGTACTCTCGAATCCACTGATATCATGACTCCAGAAACCAAATCCACCCAGAGACAGAGAAAGTCCTCCACGAAGAGTCTCTGCCATGGAAACATAGCTTGCAGAACAGTCACCGCCCCAGTGTGCCGGGAACTGCTGACCACCGACGGTGGCAGAACGCGCGAACAGTACAGCTTCGCCGGTTCCTCTCTCACGCTCCAGTAATTCGAAAACTGCCTGATTATACAGATAAGTATAGTAATTATGCATTTTCACCGGATCGGAATGGTCAAAATACTCGATTTCTTTCACCGGGATTCTCTCACCAAAATCAGTTTTAAAGCAATCCACGCCCATATCCAGCAGCGTCTTTAACTTTCCCTGATACCATGCCACAGCATCCGGATTCGTAAAATCAACCAGTGCCATACCAGGCTGCCACAGATCCGTCTGCCATACGCTTCCGTCTGTTTTCTTAACCAGATAGCCATGATCCTTTCCCTCTTTGAACAGACAGGATTTCTGTCCGATATACGGATTGATCCATACACAGATGTGAAGCCCGCGATCATGATACCGTTTCAGCATGCCTTTCGGATCCGGGAATGTCGCGGGATCCCATTCAAAGTTACACCACTCATAGGCATCCATCCAGTAGCAGTCAAAATGGAACACATGCAGCGGAATCTCCCGGTCTGCCATGCCCTGAATAAAACCGGAAGTGGTCGCCTCATCATAATTCGTAGTAAAAGAAGTCGTCAACCACAATCCGAACGACCATGCCGGCGGCAGTGCCGGTTTTCCGGTCAGTTCTGTGTATTTTTCTACGGTTCCCATCGGTGTTTTTCCACTGATCACATAATAATCCAGACGTTCCCCCTCCACGGAAAACTGGACCCGTTCTACCTTCTCACTGGCGATCTCATACGCCACATCGCCCTCGTTGTCCACCAGGATACCGTAGCCTTTATTTGTCACATAGAACGGGATATTTTTATAGGCAATCTCACTGGCAGTTCCGCCATCCTCGTTCCACATCTCCACTACCTGTCCGTTTTTTACGAACGGCGTGAAACGTTCCCCGAGTCCGTAGACATATTCATCCACATCGAGGAACATCTGCTCCAGCATATAGTTTTTCCCGGTTTTTGTGTTCTGCATATAGGCAAGATTCCGGAAACTCGACTCTGTGAGGAAAGTATCTCCCTCATAAAATGCCATCTTGTATCCATTCGGTGCTTTATCGATCACCGCTTTCAGAGAGCCCGTCTGATAGATCAGCTGCTCCTCATTCTCCTCGATCCGCACATGCGCATCGCCGGTATAAATCTTTGCAAAAGGTCCGTTATATACGGCTCCGTCATGATGCACCGCAGACACTTTGATCACACCGTCCATCGGACTGGACAGTGTCACCGTCAGAAGCGGGATATTCAGACAGCTTCCCCGATCCACAATATGGGAACACGGCAGATACATCGTCAGTTCCTGCCCGTATACCCGGTGACTTCCGTACTCTACTGCATAGGCAGCTTTCATCTCATCACGAAGCAGCCAGTAACCATTGGTAAATTTCATAATTTCCTGTCTCCTTTACATTATGTTTGTAGCCCTCAGAAATCTTCTCATTTTTTTCAAACGATTCTTCTTTTATTATAGAAATTTCCCACATAAAACACAAGATTCTCACTCACTTTTCTTTGATTTTTCGTAACTGTTCAGTACCTTCACAGTGGACAGTGGCTACTGAATAGTTACGATTTTTCATAATATTTAGATTTTACTTTCCTTGCCAAATCCCGGTATCTGTGTATAATAAACCTCAGAATATAATCATTCGGCATATTCGCAGTTACGAGAGTAAAAAACCTCGCAGAACTCTATCTACTAAATGGTTATACAAAGACACATAAAGGAGAGACTCTAATGGAAAATATTAAAATCGGATATATCGGCCTTGGATGCCGCGGAAAAGATCTGCTGGAAAATATTGTTCTGGCTCAGAAAGAACAGGTTGTCGCTGTCTGCGATGTTTATGAAGATCGCGCCCGGGAAGGAGCGAAAGTAGTGGAAGCTGCCGGACAGCCGACACCTTTTGTATCTACCGATTATAAAGATATTATCGCAAATGAAGAGGTAAATACGATCATCATCGCAACAGCCTGGGAATCTCATGTAGAAATCGCCCTTGCTGCCATGTATGCCGGAAAAGCCGTAGCCATGGAAGTCGGTGGCGCTTACTCTCTGGAAGACTGCTACAAACTGGTCGATGCTTATGAAAAAACTAAAACACCGTTCATGTTCCTGGAGAACTGCTGCTTCGGCCGCCGCGAACTGATGGTGTTAAATATGGTAGAACAGGGTGTTCTCGGTGAGGTAGTTCACTGCGCCGGTGGATATCAGCATGATCTGAGAGACGAAATCGCATTCGGAAAAGAGAACAGACATTACCGCCTTAGAAATTATCTGTCCAGAAACTGCGAAAACTATCCGACTCACGATCTGGGACCGATCGCCAGGATCCTGAATATCAACCACGGAAACCGGATGCTCACCCTTTCTTCCTTCGCCTCCAAGTCCGCAGGACTCCATGAGTTCATCATGCAGAATAAGAGCGATGACGAAAGACTGAAACAGGCACATTTTGCCCAGGGTGATATCATCACCACAATGATCCGCTGTGCCAACGGAGAAACCATCCAGCTGACCCTCGACACCACCCTGCCGAGATACTACAGCCGTAACTTCACTGTCCGCGGAACCAAAGGCATGTACGAAGAAGCCACCGATTCTGTCTTCATCGACCGCAAAGAAGACCGCGATCACGATTTTGACTGGAGAAAAGAGTGCAGCGGAAATGCTGATACCTACGCCGAAACCTACGATCATCCGATCTGGAAAAAATTCCTCGAAGAAGGCGTCCAGGGCAGCCACGGCGGCATGGACTGGCTGGAATTCGAACAGTTCTTCCAGTGCCTGCGCGAAGACAGCCCGATGCCGGTAGATGTCTACGATGCAGCTTCCTGGATGGCGATCACAGCCCTGTCCGAGATGTCTGTAGCCAGAGGCGGTGCTGTCGTTGATATTCCGGATTTTACCAACGGAAAATGGGTGATGGGTCTGGACACAGCCGGTGAACGGTAATCCATATGAACACAGCTTTTGCCGTGTAACTGCAAGCATAAAAAAGCAGTGCCAGTTGGCTTTATGTAAACCAACTGGCACTATTTTTTTATACCAACGTTCTATTTGCTCTCTTATTTTCGGATCGCCGAAACAAATCTTGATGTGATCTCCGCAGGTCTTGTGATTGCCCCTCCGACTACCAGAGCAAATGCACCCGCTTCCAACGCTTTTTTTGCCTGTTCCGGGTAATGGATATGTCCTTCTGCAATGATCTTTGCAGGGCATTTTTCGGAAAGTTCATGGATAAATGCATAATCGATATCGTCGCATCCTTTTGTCTCCGGTGTGTAGCCACGCATCGTAGTACCCACAAAATCAGCCCCCGCCTCGGCACATGCGATTCCTTCTTCCAACGTCGCACAGTCTGCCATTACCAGCTGCTGGGGGTATTTTTCTTTGACCGCACGGATAAATTCCGGCGCACTGCTTCCGTCCGGGCGTCTGGAACCGGTTCCCTGCACTGCTACAATCTCCACACCACATGCGACTAAGGCATCCACCTCTTTCATCGTCACCGTAATATACATTGGTGTTCCTTCATAGTCTTTTTTAATAATTCCGATCACCGGAAGATCTACTACTTCTTTAATTTGTGTAATATCCCGTACAGTATTGGCACGGATTCCGACTGCTCCCGACTGCGCTGCTGCTTTCGCCATCAGTGGCATGATGCCTCCTTCTTTTGTATACAATGGCTCATGCTCCAAAGCCTGACAGGAGACAATAAGCCCTCCCCTGATCTGTTCAAATATTTTCTGCTTCTCCATCCTTTAATTCCACCTTTCCTCTCTTGCCCAAACACAAGATTGTCTGCAAAACTGCATTGTGAAAATTTCTTTTCTTTTTAATATTCTCTGCTATTCATTATCGCATGATATCACACCCACGTATTCTAGTTAATCATCATACTCTTCTTCCCAGTAATCATAGGCATCGTCATATCCGTCATCATAATCATCGTCTCCAAACTCTTCTGCCCACTCTTCCGCAAAATCATCGGGATCATCGTAATCATCCACATCGTAGGGATCTGTTTTTTTCAGGGAACCTGAGCCACCGGAATGTCCCAAGAAACTGCCGGAACCGGATCCTCCGGCATGTCCGGAAGCACTTCCGGAATTACCACTACCGTCCGAATCGGCACCGCTTGCGGATCCATTTTTCTCTTCCTCCGGATAGATTTTTCCCCGGTTCGTATAAAGTTCATACCCGTCTTCTCCCCGCTCGATCCTGTAATACACTCCGTATTCCCTGGAGATTGTCAGTTCGCCCTCCGGGTCTCTTTCATTGATCTTTACAGCATATTTTCTGTCTCCGACAAATATTTTATAGAAGCCATCTCTTTCCACCGGTCTCTGATCTTTTACTTTGCACTCCTCTTTCAGCAGTTCCACAAAAGGATCATAATTTCCATCCTTTGTAGCCTCTTCGAATATAGAATCTATGGAGTCACAGTAATAACTCAGTTCATAATAAAAATACTGATAGTCGGAATCACCATCCAAGAAATTATAAGTATCAGAGTACGTTCTCTGATTGCATTGTTCATAACATACTCTGAGATCCTCGATTCCGGCGGCCCGCATCTTTTTTTGCAGGCTGATCCGGTAATTTTCCATATATTCCTTGGCCTGCTCATATGCTTTCTCATCTGCTGCTTTTTCATCCAGTTCCTTCTGTTCTTTTGCTTCTTCCTGTTCTCTTCTGCTCGTATTATCCCACTGGATACATTTGTAAAATCCAAAGATAAACAGGAAAATGAGGCAGATGCATCCTATGTTTACTGCTGTTCTTCTTTTGTACATATTCTGACTGTCACAACCCTTCTCTGTAGATCCGGTTGATTGTTGCCTGTGCATGTTCCAGTTCTTTTTTCTGAATAATGGCATTCCTGTCACTTAAGATAGCCAGCATCTCATCCACCACATCCTCCGGCCGTGGATTCGAGATGCGATAAAGATATCCTAACATCCGCGTTGCGGTATAGTCTGTGTTCATATGTTTATATGCAATCTCCCGGCAAAAATCATCCGGGTAGCCTTTTTCTTTTAACGCATCATAGACAGCATCTGTTCTTGATTTCATTCGTGTAATACTCCTTTTTCATTCTGGTTCATCCCTGCCACTCATTATATCACAATCCTTCTTTCGTAGCTTAACTGTATTTTTTATATACAAAAGAAATGATTCTGAAGCGATGGCTGGATTCTTTCCATTATGTTTCTATTAATACATGAGTGCGATTATTGGAATTGCTGCGTTAGGAAGCTTTACATTCCACTATGTTTCTATTAATACCGAATGTTCCGACACCATATCCCATTTCGTTTGCTTTCTTTACATTCCACTATGTTTCTATTAATACAATGATTGAAGCTATTCACAAGATTCAGGATAACTTCTTTACATTCCACTATGTTTCTATTAATACTTCAAACGTCTTGCAGGTGCAGCCAATCTTTCAAACTTTACATTCCACTATGTTTCTATTAATACTGTATGTTTTGTTCTTTTGGTCTCTCCCGTCCCATCTTTACATTCCACTATGTTTCTATTAATACATTCTGAGGGATATCAGGATCCAACGGCCGGTATTGCAACTTTACATTCCACTATGTTTCTATTAATACGTTTAAATGCCAGCCTTGGCGATTACATGTATAAGACTTTACATTCCACTATGTTTCTATTAATACAAGAGCGACTATAGGTCCGTGCCTAAGGAGTGGCTCTTTACATTCCACTATGTTTCTATTAATACAGCTTGCCAGTCTGCTGTATTGCCCGGATGGATCCATCTTTACATTCCACTATATTTCTATTAATACAAATACGCCCGCCCAAAATGCGCGCCTATGGATTTTTCTTTACATTCCACTATGTTTCTATTAATACAAGAATGGCCACACAGGAGGATTTTGACAAGTTCTACTTTACATTCCACTATGTTTCTATTAATACGCGGATGCTGACACCAGAATATTTGAGACAGATCACTTTACATTCCACTATGTTTCTATTAATACTGCCATGAAGAACCAGTATTTCCAAACATGCAGTCTTTACATTCCACTATGTTTCTATTAATACGGATATGCGGGTTGGATCCGCACCGGTTGTCCGAACTTTACATTCCACTATGTTTCTATTAATACAGGATCAGTCGGTCATAATAAATTGTACCGGCATATTCTTTACATTCCACTATGTTTCTATTAATACTGTTTTTGCCTGTTCCGGCCAGTTCTTCTCATTCATCCTTTACATTCCACTATGTTTCTATTAATACCCGCTCCTCTGAACCACCGATTAATTCTTCCATATTATACCATATTTTGTCGACCATGGTATTTTTTTATCTTTTTATTTATTTCGATATAACACGGTTCACCGGAAGCACTATTTTGCTTATGTTTTTCACGTTTGTCGACCTCTCGTAATTTTATCTCTATCTCAGGTCGACAATCACAAGATGAAACTGGTCAGGTCATCTTTTCTGCCCCAGAATTCCTTGTCCATCCATTTTTCCTGACGTGATTTGAAGAGAATAACAGAATCCAACTCCGGATCGATATACTGTTTCAGTTCCTGCTGCAGGCTTGCCAGCTGCGCTCTGCTTATCTCCCCTTCAAATACAGAGTTTTGGATGTGTGTTAAATATCTTTTACATGTCTTGAATATTTTTGACCATCGCTTAGTTCCATGGTCTTCCTGACTTACATCATATACTAATACGATATACATACTTCACCACCATATTCGAAATCCCTCATACTCTTTTTCGCCAATCAGATGCTTAATTAATTTATACGCTTCCAGACGAATCAGGTACTGATAGGAGACCTGTCTTCCCAGTTCTTTATGCATCACCGTTTTCTTGAGCCGACTTTCCAGTTCCGACACGATAAGTTTGGAGGCATCTTTTTTCAGATGAAGAAAATTCAGTTCTTTCGTAAAACTGTTTTCCGTGATCTGATTCCGATTCAACAGGGAAAAAATCAGCCGGTCACCAATCAGTGGCTTAAACACTTCTGCAAGATCAAGACTTAAAGAAAATCTTCTCTCCCCCGGTTCATGCAGGTAACTAATGGTGGGATTTAGCTGAGTACGGTAGAGTTCTCCCAGCACCTTGGTATAGATCAGCGTATTTACGAAAGAGATCAATGAATTGATCATATTATCCGGGGGATGCATCACACGCTTTTCAAACGATATTTCCTGATTAATGATAATATTCCACGCAGCATAATATTGTTTTCGGATATTACCTTCCACACCCATCAACGATTCGATTGTAGTCGTACTGCCAATCTGTTTTCGAAACGAATCCACTTCTTTCATATAAACAGAAACATCTTTCCCTCTTCCATTATAATATCTGAGATTACGATAAATATTATCCGCCGCAGCCTCGATAAATTTCCTCGCCAACACAATCCTTTTCTCATAATCCGTGTAATGTTCAACCTGTCTTACTAGCAATCTCCCTGCCAGCAACGTTTCCCTCGGATAATAACTTCCCGTATAAAAATTATAGTAATTGAAAAAATGCATCGGAATCCCATATTGTGAAATATAATTGATAAAAGCTGTATTGAAAGACATTTCCGACATCACATAAATATCAGAAATCCGTTCAACCGGTATATCTCTCTTTTCTCCATCGTGATTCGTAAACTGAAGTGTGTTATCTTTTCGTTTTAAGTCCCCGTTATTATAAACATAAAAACTTTGTTTCATATCACTCACCTCGTATTATATAAAGCACAAATCATAATACGCACATTTCTTGCATATTTTCTTATTACAATCATCCGGTGGTATATTCCTCTTTTTTATCTGTGTAATTTCACAGATGATTTTTTCTATTTCCCCGCAGTCTTCATCTGTAAGCTCCACACTCATTGTCTTTTTTAATAATGGGTAATCGATTTTTCCTTTCATTCCGGTCACACCACGCTGCTGCAGGTAATACAGATAGTATTTCATCTGCCAAATCCCTGCTTCTTCTACAGACTTACTCTTTTTCACCTCATGCAGCTCTCCGAATTCTTTCATAAAATCAATGTTGATTATCTGATCAATAGAAATGTGTTTGTCATTCTTTTTGTAACTGCTCTCGTCCAACAGTTTTCCGAGTAACACATCTTCGTTCTCCGTCTCCATTGTGATTTCATGACAGAAGTACCAGAGTTTTCGTTTGCAGACGAAGTAATAATATACCATCATACCAGTTATATTTTCTTTCACGTCGTACCTCCTATAAAAAGATACTATCTGCCTTCTCTCCAAGCAAAAGACCTCGTCCTTGCAGTGTTTCACAATCAAACTCATAAACAAACTGTGTTCGATGGATGTCTGTCGAGCCAATTGCTGCCTTATCTATTCCATCCGGATGTCCAAAACAGGTCCTCAGATTGATTCCCATGGTTAAATCCTGCAACTTTGTCCGAATCTCCTGCTTTCTCTCTTTTGATAGATATCTGTCTTCTACTTCTTCAAACAGTTCTTGATTTTCTTCATAGATGGTATCCGGAATGACCGTAATGCTCTTGATATCGCGCACCTTCGCTTCCGATAGAGTATATTCCGCCGGATGGATCTCCGAGAATTTCTCCATACAGTCTTGAATTTTCCTGTAATATTCTGTATTCCGTATCGCTTCTGTCCGATACACTTCATTCATATATTTCGTCTTCTGTTTTTCTGAAAAAAGGATATCTTCATACTTTTTCAGTTTTTCCAGCGATCGCTGATACAAGTTCTCCTCGTAAATACTTCCGCTTCCATTTTTGTTATCATATACAAAAATATTGGAAAGTTCAGGAATCCTTCTTCCCTTCCGGTTACATCTTCCCATACGCTGCAACAAGCTGTCTGCTGTACACATTTCCGTGTGCAGAATATCAAAATCGATATCTAGACTGGCTTCAACGATCTGCGTGGTGACCCAGATCCCCGCTTCATCCGATTCTGAAAACTCCATAATCTTTTGTTCCAGTAAATTACGGTCTCTGCGAATAAAACGGGAATGTAACAGCCACACAGAATCGTTCCTTTCCCGCAGTTTTTCATAAACCTCCTGCGCCCTGGAAACGGTATTACAAATCACCAGTACTTTTTTGGTTTTTCCCTGCTTTGCAATCTCTTCCAGATACATTTCCGAATACTGGATGCTTACCTTATGACGAATGAGAATATCCGGATTGTCTGTAAAGTCTGCAAACAAACACTGATCTGCCAACCCGTATTGTTCCATAAAATCTTTCAGTACAGGTGGAAAAGTTGCCGTAATAATCGCATATCTGCCGCCCATTTGCTGGATGGTTTTCAGACCGTATAAGATCGTAGCAATACTTCTTGGATCATAAGACTGTATTTCATCTATGATCAGCTTGGAATACTTCAAAGTTGCTGCAAAGATCTCTGTCCCCAGCGCCCTGTAAACAAACGTAAACAACTGGTCGATCGTACACACAGTAACAGGATTCGCTAACAACTTTGCCTGTTCCTGTTTTTCCCAGGCAGATCCCGGATTTTCTTTCAGATACATCGCCATGCTGTCCGAATGCAGAATCGCCGCATGTTCATAACCATATCCGCTTTTTATTCTGGAATAAATTGCATTGGAAGAAACTTTCAAAGGCAGCGTATAAAATCCTTTCTCCCCGTCAAGCCATAACAAAGCGGCTTCTGTCTTTCCGGATCCGGTAGGTGCAATAACAACAAGGTTATCATCTGTATGCTCTTTCATGAACTGTTGGGCAGACCGTAAATCCTTTCCTTCCAGAAAACTCTCCACTTCTTTTTTCAACCTTTTTTCCCTAATATCACACGCCAGTTCCGCACTCTCATATCCGGCACTAACCGTATAATCAAACTTATTCAGCAATCCTTTTACGAGAAGATATTCATTCCAGACTGCAGGATCACATAGGAACTTCCCACTATATCCGTTATTGTGAAACAGAAGATGGTTCAAGTTGCTGCAGTACAATTTTGTTCTGGTCTGTCCAAGATAATCACTGATCTCTTCCAGATAATATTTCTTTCCATATGTACGAAGCTCCGAACTGTCTTCCTGGTCTTTTCTCATATGGTGATGATAGACTGCCGTGACAAAAGCCCCAAAATCATCTTTCGTAAAACTATCGTCCATTGCAAAGAATTCGTTTTGTGACAGAGTAACTGCGCTAAGGTGTCCATGAGGGATCTGACTGATAGATTTCACATTTAACTTCCGTTCTCCGGCAAGTTCCGGATTTATCATTGCCTGAAAGACCAGATTCGCCTTCCCCCAATCATGAATGCAGCAGGCTTCTATGACCAGCCGTTTCTCTTTTTCAGAAAAATATCGGCCATATTCTTCAAAAAACGCTTCAGCACACCGCACAATATCTTCCTGATGGCTGTTCAGTGTTTTTTGTTCTTCTTCCGGTTCTTTTATCTGTTTCCCCCGCTCTTTATCAGATAATCCCTTTTTCTTCGATTTTGCATAGTATTTCATTCCCACGCCTTTCTGACCTTCTTTAACAGAACACTAACGCTGCATCTTCCTCGAAATCGTCCACGTAGGCACCCTGCCCCAGTGTATTTCCTGCAGGATAATAAAAAGCATTGACTCTTCCATTTTCCTTTTTCCACCGCCGCAGACCCTGTTTGGTAATCTCATATTCCTTTGTCAGATGGTACACCGTCATACGACTGTTCTCAATCCCCAGTGTCTCTGCCATCGCTACCGGTATGTACATATCCCGCTTGAGATCTACTTCCTCTTCCTGATGAATTTTCACAATGTCAACCCGTTCGATATCCAGGAGATCCTCATATCTTCCCAGGGATAAATACCTGCCCGGATATAGAAGGGATTGATATACATGTGCAAAATCTTCCTCTGCCGGAATAATATGGATCACCATGTGATTATCACAGACCAGTTCTACATTCGCGATCCCCTTAAACACACCATATTTTCCATCCACACACAGCTGGTGTCTTCCCTCTTCATACTTCGTACCGGAAGAAAAGGAATATCTCGTATACAGTTCCGACACCATTCCGCTGTTTGTTCCCTGAATACACAGTTTCATCGGATGAAATTCCCGGTATCCGCAGGCCGCATGGATCATTCCAAGCACCGTAGAATACGGAGGAAGCGGGAATGTCTCTTTTATGATAAAGCTGCTCGGTTTTCGATAATTTACCAGATTCTGAAAACACTGAACTCTAATTGCTTTCTCCATAATACTGTTCCACTTCCTCTTTTAAATGCCTGAATGCTGCACCTACGGATTCTCCGGATAATTTTCCCCGGATCTCATTTTCATTGTCAAAAGTTCCTGTTACGACACCGGTAAATGTGTGGGTGCGGATCGCGTCGTCCTCTAACAGTTCCGCCAGAGTTTCTACATTGATCTGATCATTTTCTATCCGGATCCTGTTTTCAAAAAATGGATTTCTCCGTTCATATCTTCCCCCGATCGCAAACAATGGGCTCAGATTTTCCCTTCTACCTTTGATATCCCGATACAAATACTGCACGGTATCCAGAAGTGTTTTCACACGATCTGCTTTTTCTTCTCCTGTGATCTGCACTTCTCCGTCAATCCCTACCCGGTCCAGATCGACCGTTATGGTATAAGTATAAAATGATCGCTGAATTTCGCTCTGTGCAATTCCATTCTCCAACTTTCCTCTTGCTGCCAGTCCCATGTTAGTTAAGAACTCCAGATTACCCAAAAACGGCTCCAGTGCAATAGCATTACTCAGTCTCACTACAGCGCTTCTTGTAGACGCTCCGCCTTTCTGATCGCCATCCTTTGCCGCTGTCTTCATATAGCCGAACAGATCGATTTCCGGATATTCCGCAATCGTTGCAGACGGTGCAAACTGAACCACACCGCTTTTTCCGTCCACCGGAGTCTGATCCCAGTTTGCCTGCCGGACAATGTTATAACGCATCGCCTGCCTGGAAATATACGAATACTGCTCGTGGTTTCCTCTTGACATTTTCTTTAATGTAGAAATATTTCCGATTCCCTCTCCGTAATTGGCACTTTCCGCAAGAAAAACCATAGTTACTGTCAATCCTTCTCTTCTCATTGTTCTACCTCTTTCTTTCCTTCATAACATCCAATCAGTCCTAAAACAAATGCATATCCATACTCCGAAAATTTTTCTTTGTCCTGTAACATCCGAATCATCCCATTCGGTATCAGGAGTTTTTCCGATCCATAGGAACTGTACAGTCTCGCAACGATATCCATAAATTTCTCTGTATTTTTTACCGACAGTGCATTAATCAGCTGATACTCGATACCACGCAGACTATCTCCGGTCGTGTCTTTTTTTGCGGTCATGATCGCTTTTCGTAATTCCGAACCGCTCTTTTTCATACTGATGCAATACATAAGAACCTCCTTCTCTTCTTCTTTTTTGTAACTGATCTCTGTTCCCTTCTGAATCTCATATACCCAATGTATATGAAAGTTTGATGCAGCATTCCCTGCAATGGCTTCTCTCAGCAGGGAATCTAACAAAATATACTGATTCTGATGGCCCAACAGGTTCATAACAGCCTGTTCATGCACATTTACAAAATCATTTCTGATCTTTGTGAACGGATACTGACCAAGATTTTTCAATGCTTTTTCTACATCTTCCCTTTTCAGGATATTCAGTATATCCTTGTTGATAATAGAAAGTTTATATCTGTCCTTATCCCCGGTTCCACGCAGGATCACCTGAATATTGGAAAGTTCCTGTCTTTTCTCATTCAATATGATATTCAGAGTTTCCGCAAACCACTGGGAATATCTCTGATTCTCTTCTTTTTCTCCTTCCAGACTGCTTTTCCTGTTTTTGGAATTTGCTGCCAGCAGAGTGAACATATCACTGTTATTATTGACAAACACAAATTTATTGGCAAACAGTCGGAACCCAAGCGGACTTGCTGCATACAGAAACGTACAGACCGGACACAGGAACGCATCCACATTACAATTCCAGAACGCAGACCGTTTTCTTGTAAAATCGTCCCCGACTTCCTTCATAAATGCGATGGATACTTTCTCTTTTGTGGTTACAGGTTCTCCACAGTCAATACACAGATCCTTTGCTTTTGTATGATCTGTCATAAAGTATTTTCGGAATGGTTCTGAAAAATCTTTTTCAAACTGTTCCCTCATATCTTTTTTTGCATTCGAGCGAAGCAGAAAACTTTTTCCATCCCAGAAACGATTGATATAGTTGTAGACTACACTTTTCATAATAAACGTCTCTTTGCATTTCTCCTGCTCCAGAAACACCTGTAATTTCGAAAGCCTTTCCAGTAATTCTTCCGCTGTCATTTTATCAATCAGTTTTTCTTTTTTCAGTGTTATATAAACTTCCGGATGTTCGATCTGATCTTTGATATTTTCAAAGCCGGCCTGGTAACTGTTCGAGAGCAGTTTGTCATTGATAAATTTCAAATCATCCTTTTCGTTCTTTCCCGGATTCCATTTTTCATTCTGAATTTTCCCGATACAGCACTTGATTTTCTCCATTACGCCCTGGTAAACAGTAAACCTTCCAAAATTTTGCACACATGCCCGGAAATACAGACTGGTCCAGTCCGCATTTTGAATAAATTCGTAGTTCAGCCACATCTCCTGACCGTCTTCCGATATGCCAAAGTCAACACCTTCCTGCGCCTTTGCGCAATCCAGTATATATTTCAGCCCGACGATTCCGGCGTTTTTCAGAAAATCACCTGGCGTAATTGCATATTTTTCCATAAAATATCACCTCTCTCTACCAGACGATTTCCCATTTCCCATGGCCTTCCGATCTGCGGCTTCCAAGTCCTGCAGAGTACAGGAAATCTAAAAGCCGGGGCGTTCCCTGTAGTTTGTATATCCCAATGCTGGCATTTGTTGGTCTTCCCCATACTTTCGCAACAATCTTTTTTCCTTTCACCGGAACAATCGAAAAACAATCCACATCTTCATCCCATCCGATCTTGTTCAAGAAGAACTTCAGATTATCTTTTAATGTATCCGAAAACTCAGGATCCTCGCAGGTATAATAGATATCCGTATTATTTTCCGGATCATGTTTTCTTGCCAGTAAGGAACTCTGCATTTTTATGATAAGCTCCGATTCTTTAATCTCCGGAATCTTTTTTGCTTTCACTTCACGCAGTTTCATCGAGTTTCCTCCCATGGGATACTCTATATTCCGCATTAACTGAAATGCATTAAAGAATTCAAATAGTTCTCCCATGTCCGCATCGGAAAATGTTACCATAAACCGATTTTCTTTCAGATAAATCTTGTCTGCTGCGAATCGTGCTCCCGGCAGATAGCATGACCAGCAATATGTTTTCATGACGGATTGCTTTTTTGTATAAAGTTTTCCGAAAAGTTCCGGAGAATATTTCTCTACAGATGCCTTTAAAAAACTTAGTAACAAACGATCCACCTCTGCCGGGATTTCCGGTTCTTCTAACAGAAACTCTAATTTTAGCTCTGTCATATCAATCCCTCCTTCTGATCCCACTATAACACTTTTTAAAACTGTTTCAATGGATTAATTTAATTTTGCATTTATTTTTCTCATTTACTTTTCGCCTGTATTTCATTATAATATTTTACGTACATTTTGGAATGTAAATTTGAAGCAGTTTTTAACACCTGCAAAATACCTTTAATAGTCCCATATTGGAATATTTTTTTCATTGCTTTCCCAATACATCTCAAAAAGCAATACATAAAAAGTGCGTAAGCCCCGGATTGTTCTCACCAAGCTTACGCACTTTTTATATCATCTATAATCAATAGTATATCATTTTCCTTCATCCATCGCTTTGCACTCACGCTCGCGGGCTTCCCATGGCTCATATGGTTGTTTCAGTTCTGCGATCAGATCCCGGCCGTGTTTCTTCAGATAAGAGATACGGATCAGAATATAGATCACAAACAGTACAATTGCACCAAGGATCATCAGCCATACGGTCATTCCCAGCGTACTGATCATCGCATATGCCAGATAGGCTGCGACTACAAACGCAAAGGCTGACAGTGCATATACCAGACCGATGGCCATCTTGAAGGTAGAATGATTGCAGGCATGCGGATATTTCTTTTTCAGGAAGAACGGTACCAGACAAAGAGCGATATCCGACAGTGCATTGACGAAAGAAAATACAGTCATTAACACTCCAAAACTGGATCCGGTCGCCACACAGCAGATAGAAAAGAGCATAACGAAGCAAAGAATCACCGGTGATACTCCATTCTTATTCTTCTTTCCGACAAAAGCAGGGAACAGATCATTGTCTGCCGCCGCCTGAATCTGGGCACAGGTTAACATAATAACCGGAACCATCGAAGTCAGGACACCAAACAGCGGACCTCCTACGATGAAAAATGTCAGAAGGCCGGAAGGAAGGAATGTTTTTCCCACCTCTGAAAGTGTGGTCAGTTCTCCTGCCGGCATGCAGCCGATGGTAACAACACCCATGCCGATATAGATAAATGCAACAATCGTTGGGGACAGGAGCAATGCCAGCGGAATGTTCCGGTTCGGATTCTTTACATCATCTGCGATCTGGGAAACCGCGCTTCCACCGGACAGCGAAGATGCCAGCACACCGACTGCTGCCGCAAAGCTGGTCAGTTTCACGCCCGGATTGAAGATTTCGCCCAGTGTCAGTCTGGAGGTATCGATGCTTGGCATACCGACAAAAATATAACAGCCCATAGCCACCATCAGTACTACTACCATGATATTATTGACAAACGCAAAGGTATGATTGCCCTGCCATGCGATTCCCGTATAGATCAGCAGAATCACAATGCTGATCAGCGTTTTATATCCTTCCAGCGCCGGGAACAGCGCCACAAAATAATCGCCAAACAACACCGCAAACACAGAGATCAATACCGGCTGTAGCAGGTTCTGTGCCGCCCTAAACAATCCAAAAGAAGAT
>OGQB01001104.1_pt1 | contig 24549 bp, 17 predicted proteins | sample 1553071 | NCBI WGS metagenome assembly OGQB01 (sample SAMEA2580284, study PRJEB22360) | human gut metagenome | biome: human gut; feature: human-associated habitat; material: faeces | place: Denmark | collected 2008/2010
AATCAGATGACGCAACTGACGCGGTAAATAATGACGTGATAAGTCTGAATTCGTTGTTTGCTGCATAAGATTTACTCTTTTCTGTAAACCTTTTTCAGGACGGGACAGCGCCAAAACAAACCCTCGGTGCGGACTGGAGCGGTCTGGAGCGGACATCGGAACCGAGGTATTTCAATCGGTTGTATCTTGCAGCATGAAAGGTCGGTTTTCTTATTCCGTTCATTATCCCGATATAAACCGCATGAAATAGAAAACGGTATTTTGAATGGTTTAAAACATAAAACCAAACATACATGCTTTACGACTGCAAAACGAACAATCAATCTCAAAAACGTTGTACCATGGATTCATTCAAAGAAAAAGACAAACTCGCACTGAAACCTTCAAAGCGTCCCCGTATCGAGGTCGATGAAGAGATGGTGCGCCGTATAATCGCCGGACTGGCCCCTTTGGATTCGCCAGTCGTCCGCCGGATTCCCGAACCGAAAGAGGAAGATACGGACGCTTCCGAGGAAAACACATCGGAAACTCCATCCGAAGCACCGGTATCGACTGCTGAAAAAACAGATGTCGACACCCAAACGACTACTGTAAAGGAGCCTGCCGGATTCCGGCGTAAAAAAATTTTGCTGCCCGATTTCGAACAGACCTTCTTCGCACCGGTGGATTGCCGTAACCGCTCTGCGATCTATGTCAGCGCCCAAACCAAGCACAAAGTATCGGAAATACTCCACCTGCTGGGAAACGATAATACAAGATTAACGGCCTTGGTCGACAATATGCTGCGCTTTGTAATCGGAATTTACAGCGACGAGCTGAATTATCTCCACGAAAAGAAGAATAACAGACAACCGTTTTGAACAGGCAATGCAATGACCGATTACTTTGGGTTTCTGATATGCGTGTCGTAGAGTCAATAGCCCGTTGGGTAGCCTCCGGGGCGCAGAAAGCCGCCTTTTCCGACGGTAGCGTCCAGCAAAACGCCGAAGATGGAAATACGCAAGGCTCGCCCTTCGGGCGATTCGCATGGCCTTGCGTATTTTCATCTCCGGCGATATATTTCCTGCCGGCGGAAAGAGATTACAGGGATATATCAGACTTTTTTGCTTTTAAGGGTGAGACGATATATGCTGTTCTCACATGGCTCCTTATCGTTTTTCCCAACTGTCCGCTATTTTTATACAGCCATGAATTTATCCGCCAGCTTCTCTTTGAGCATCTCCACCTCCCGGTCGATCATCGGCTGGGTCACCTTCGCATAGGTCTGCGTCGTGGTGATGCGTTTATGCCCCAGCATCTTCGAGAGCGTTTCCAGCGACACGCCGTTCATCAGGCAGATCGTCGTGGCATAGGTATGGCGTCCGACATGAAAGGTCAGCTTCTTTTCGATGCCGCACAAGGCAGCGATCCGTTTCAGGGAACGGTCGACCGTATTCAGATGCGGCATAAAAGAAAAGACATAATCCGTGCCGTCCCGGTAACGTTCCAGAATGGACAAGGCAGCAGGCAGCAGTTTGACCACGTACCGTGTGTCCGTCTTGCAGCGGTTGCCTGTGACCCACCAGTCGCCGTGCGTATCCTGTTCGAGCTGTTTCCATGCAAGGGTTTTCAGATCCGCGTAGCAGATGCCCGTAAAACAGGAGAAGAGGAACAGGTCGCGGATCATACGTTGTTTCTTCGTGCGGAGCGCGGCATGCTGAAGCGTGAGGATCTCTTCCTCGTTCAGGAAAGCACGCTCCGGCGTGGGTTCGTTGTAACGGTACGAGGCGAACGGATTGCGGGGCATGATTCCGTCGTTGAAGGAGACTTTGACCACATTGATCAGGCAGTCCAGATAACGGCAGATGCTCGTAAGCTTGAGATTGCATTCCGTTCTCAAGTAAACATGGAACTGTTCGATAAAGGACTGTTCCAGTTCGGCAAGGGCGATGTCGCTCACACGGTATTTTACAGTAAGGAACGCTTGCAGGTGTTTCATCGTGGCAAGATAACGGTACCACGTGTTTTTCGAACGGTCGACGCCGATACGGCCGTGCAGGTCGTCCGTAAAGCTGCGGAAAGTGGACAGCAGGGTGCGGTAACGCTTCCCGAATCCCAGCCAGGCGTTCTTCACCTTCTCGGCCGTCACATAGCTTTCCCGGTCGCGGATATCCCGATAATGACGGTCGAGCTGCGAGCGGATATCGTCCAGATGGCGGTTGATACGGTCGGCTTCGAGACTCCGCCCCTTGGCACGGCCGCCGCGGACTTCCCACAAACGCTCCGGAACCGTGAGCTTCGCACTGAATTGCGAAATAGTACCGTTGACCGTGATGCGGCCCATGAGGGGAACCGCAGACTGTGTTTTTTTCTTGTTCCTTTTCAGGTAGAACAGAACCTTGAATGTGCTGCGCATAACTCTGCTTTTTTAGGGATACAAAACTAATTTCCGCAGAGTCTTCGGTCAAGATGAATGGAAATGCAATAGACGGTAAATCACTATTTTAGGAAATAAAAGGCATTCCCGAACGAGGTAATGCTTTGGTAACTGAACCCACGCTTGACGATGCCGCCGACTACCGATTCGACAACCTGTATAGAGTGAACTGGATAGAAAAACTACCTGATTATCAATACCAATGCTTACATTTGCCTTTTTACCAAATTTGTGATACTTTTGCAGTCAAAAGAGAAAGTTTTCAGATATGATTCTTTTTCAGAGAGCCTCCGTTGCCGTATTTTTCCGTACTTTTGTAACAACTTGTGCAAAATTTGCACACTTTAAATTATTGACAATATGAAGATTGAAGAGGCTATACTCTACTGTTTGGCAAGCCAGAATAGGGGAATGCGAACTGAACAGATTGCAGAGATGATAAACCGTCAGCGATTGTTCCATACTACCTTTAGGAGTAGGTAAAAATTAGAAGGCGTGATGCGTCAGCACCTCTAAAAGTCTCATATATCAAGTACGCTTAAATCTGGTTCTTTGTACGAATCTAGTAAATTCACGCCCTTTAGCTTTAATTCAGGGTAATTCAGAATTGACATTGGGATTTTCTCTCTTTTGAGATAGGATGTTGGTATTACTGTAGCTGTCAGCATCATTGACTTGACTCGGGGTGTAACTGCTACACCAATGTGTTTCGCAACTTCATTAATATGCTCCGTTACCCAGCGATGACGACGCAAATGTTTAAGAACAAGAGCTCTCTTCTTGTCTCTCTCGGGATTATCACCACGACCAAGATATTCATCCATCTCGGTTTTCATTTCCTTAATATTCTTGGCTGGATTGGTATTCTTACATTCTATCAAGTAGAGTATATCACGTGATGTATCATAAGCCATCACATCAATATCGCCATAATCTTTATCTGCCGCAAAATAACCTCCAGATTTGATAGTGACATCATGTTCCCATACTCGCATTATTGGTATCTTTGCCAAAAAAGAGCGTACCTCGTCATTGAACGCAGCCCCTTTTATAGCCTCAAATTTTCCAAGCAAGGTTTCTATCTTCCTTCCCACATAACGTAAGCGACCAGAATAAAGCAAGTCAGATAGCTGAATGCCGGCTTGAATACAGGAGCGGAACCCAAACATGCACATAACTGTGCCATCATCATATTGATAACGAATCACTGGGCGACGCAGATAACTTAATTCCCTATTGTATGACCAAGGGAAGATATCCTTGCCCGCTAATCCTACTGGCGGAGTGAGGTAGTTTTCCCGTTTATCCAAAGAAAGGCGAATGGTACATTTCTTTGCTAAATCTTCAGTTAGTTCTGTACAATGCTCCTGCATAGCCTTGATGAGTTGAGACTCTTCCATCTCAATAACAGACTTCTGCTGCTTCATAGCTATGATGTAACAAACATAAAGGAACTGCAAGATGTTAGAATATGATACTCCCCAATCCTCTAAGAATGCCACATCTATCTCCTCGAGTTCTGCATCCTTGGTTTTTTCTTTTGTATCTGGACGTACTGCCATCCTGGCCATCTTACTCTCGAAATCTTCGATTTGCCCATTTACACTCTCAATAGTGCGCGTTGCTGCAAACTCTCCTACATTGTCGGAAAAAACATCATCGTAGATACCATAACGTCCAGAGCCTAATTTCTCAATGGTATGATTAGCTACGTCTAAATGTATGGCGTCACATATACCACCAATGGATATCACTTCGTTCATGATAGCTAATAGGCTTTCTACATCATCATTGCCTGGTTTAACACCACCGCCACGATACTGTGTTGCAGCTATATATTCTATCATAGCACGGGTAGATATTCCAGCATCAGCAAGTCGTTTTTCTGTATCGAAGAATTCTTTACGTTTAGACTCATTTTCTCCAAAACAAAGAATCTGTGCGGGTTGTAAGACTCTGTTATGTTCTCGCTGATAAACTAATGTCTCGTGATTCTGCATGAGCATACGCAGCAACCGCAATGTATCAAATGATGACAGGCGTCTAGCAAGTTCATCAAGAAGCACATCTACTCCTTTGTGAAGGAAGTCTATTTTTTCAGTTTTTGTATTGAGTTTGCCTGCTATATCGAGACCATTCTCCTTCATCCACTGTGGGAATTTGTCCAGTAGTAGTTGGCTGGTGGCGGCATGAATATAGATAGGAGTATAAAGCCACAAGGGTATTGACAACGGGTTGAGTGACTGCTCCATCATCAGAATCATCTTTGCTTGGCCAAAGGGGATGCGACTATCTATAATTTGGTTTGCAGTCTCTTCGTCTATTTCCAGGAGTTCGATTATGATACAACGCATCATGGTACGCTCACTATCATTGCTTGCTCCCATAAAAGAATGGATGTAATCATCATCAAATGTAACGGTAACTCCGCCTTCTGTCTTGGATACGGTAAGTTTTCCTCTTCGCGTAGGCTTTATGTCGTCGTCATAGTGTATCCCTTTATCGACCAAGACCTTTTCACTGAAGACAAGTTCTATCTCTACGGAGTGCTCATAGCGTTGGCTGAGCATATCGGCTATTACTGGTTGTAAAGTATCCATCCAGTATGCAACAGCTGTTATTACAGTATCGGAAATAGAGGATGGATTTATTCCCTGCTTTTCCTCTTGACAACAGCTTACCCACACAGGAATACTATAAGACTCACAACTCTTGGCATTGATAACTGAGTGGACGGGCTTAAAAATTGCCGCATAATCGAGATCGCGTATCACTGGTATATGAGCATACCGTCCATTGAGTCTCTTCAGTGTTCCGTGGAAATACAGTTTATCTTTGCTTTTGAATATGAGGTCACAGCCATCATTTGGCTCAATATAAAGAATGTCTGTTGGTTTGTCGTCTGTCATATAGAAACTCTCACCATAATGCTTATAGAGAGCATATACATCGATAGATTGATTCAGAGGAGTCTCGAGTGATGATACGTTCTCCTTGGAACGAGCATAACGAACAAGACTCAAACTGTCCCATTTCTCAGTCTGTATCAATTGCAAGAAATCATAGGCAGAGAATTGAAGAAAATAGTCAGTTACATTCTGCTCTCCCATGGCAAATCCGTATGTCTCACCCATTGTAGAATACAGAACAAGCGTCAGAATATGGTCATCTTTCGAGCTTTCGTCATTTCTGATGGTATCAATACGTTTTTGTAAATGTTGGCTGAGATCTCGATTGCTGAAATTATCATTTCCATCTATGGCTACATTACAGGCCAAATCATGAGCATAGCACACGTATGCAAGCCAGTTGACGTCAATACGGAATACATCTTCGTAATAGCCTTCAACAGGGGTAAGGATTTCATCCATTGAGTTTTGTCCCCAGCGCATCTGTTCTATACAGGAACGTCCGATGCGCATCCAGACTCCATAGTGGGTTTGTTTTACTAGTTCTTCGAGACAACGGTGTTTTAGAGCTGTTTTCAGGATAAAGTTGTTAATGGCACTGCCTTGACTGGAGATTCCAGCCAAGTAGAAGTTATTGTCAAACTCAACAATTGGCCTGTATAATAACGGATTCTTTTCTGCATCTTGGGTTAGTATATCAGGAGCATTAACCTCTAACAAAAATGATTTCAAAACATTTGGATCCAGCCCATTTCGATTAATGAGTTCTGCCATCATCGGCAAAGTAATGACAAAAGATTGGTTAGTATTTGGTTTATTAAGCGTCTCGCGTGGGTTCTCATTTCCGCGTACTAAGCCACTTATCCCTGCTCGGGCTGACAAAAGGTTGCTCAGTTCAAGCATGAAGAGTACTCCATCATAAACTTCATTACGGAAAGCTCTCGTAAATATATTCCCTTTATTGAATATGGCTTCTGTCATCGAACGGAAAATTTCTGTTGCATGGGTCGAGATGCCAGGAAAGAATGTGTAATTACCTCCATAGAATACTACCGGTTCAGAAAACATGTTAATCGGCAAGTCTTCCATAAGATCAAATGAGAACTCCTGGTCAATTATACTCTTGAACTTACTGATGTCAGGAGTCTGGCTACTCTTTCCGAGATTCGCAACTGCTATTTGCAAAAGGTGTTCAATTCGGATATTCTTCCCACGATTTTGTGGATTAAGCTGCATTGCTGTCAAATAGTCCAATATAGGTGGGACTGCATGATTACTTAAATACGCTATCGTTTTTGGTGTATCAAGCCAAGAAGCTGGCCACAAAGCATGATTTGCTCTAGGCAATGTTCCTATTGCCCGTTCCGTCTGCATACAACAATGCTTGTATTTCTTGCCGCTGCCACAAGGGCAAGGCTCATTACGACCTATCTTCTTTGACATTATATTTGAACTACTAGTAACATCTATCTAAACTTTAATCACTTAGCTCAGCCAAGAACTATTAATCATTTACAGTGCGAGACGAAGAATGTATTATGGGTTAGAGATGAAATGAGTGATAATCAAATTCTTACCACATTTATACTCTAAGTGATTTCTTATACAAAGGTACTGATTTTAGTCGATAACATTTAATGATAAACGATGGAATTTCTAAAATGAACTGTTTTCGACTCAAAAATGAGACATAATGGTCAAAGGGATTTGGCAAATTATGTGATTATTTTGCAGTCTCCAAAAAAGTCGGCAGATATAGTTCGGTTCGGCTTTGGCGAAGCCATTTCTTTTTCTCCCTCTGTTAGCTTTACTTTAATGCACGTATATATAAATACGGGGATAAAGTAAAGTTGTTTTTCATTTGAATAGCCAACTAATCTTGAATATATGTTGTGTGGAGGAATCGTATGTGTTTACGCAACAAATAACATATTGTTTGTTGTGTGGATATATTGGCGCTTATAAACAATATAATAGCGTTTATATTTCTCCAAAGCAAAATTATCTTGTTTTACACACTTTCCCCAAGATGGTTGTCGGAAGCTGCTGCAACTTTTATAAACATAGGATTCGTTTGAAAAAGTGTAACGAATCTGATTTATTCGCTTGAAAAAGTGTATAACCGTTATATTGTACTTGGTCAAGCGTTTCTTCTAATCTTGTGATTTTTTACCTGTAATACATCATTAAATAGATGAAAAGTTATAAATTTGCATATTATATGATGTGTTGAATATGGCAAAGAATACAATGGGGACTAAGCTGCCCCGAAAATTGGTGCAGAAGATGTCAATTGTGGGAGAGCAGATTAAACTGGCTCGTTTGCGCAGGAATCTGAGTGTGGCTCAGATAGCGGAACGCGCTACTTGCTCTCCGTTGACCGTGTCCCGAATAGAGAAAGGTATACCAACAGTAGCAGTCGGAATTTACTTGCGAGTGTTGTATGCTTTGCAGCTTGACGATGATATTCTGTGGTTAGCCAGAGAAGACAAATTGGGAAAATCTTTGCAGGATTTGAGTTTGAAGACAAGGAAACGAGCTTCAAAAAAGGAATAGAGCGTATGTCCTCCTATACATAAGTTGCAATTTGCTCTGTTAGAATAAAAAAATATGGCTCAAAATTTTGTGTTATGCGATAAAAACATTATGTTTGCGTTGCATAATAAATAAGATATATGAAATTCGTTGATAGAATAGATGAAGCTGCACGATTAAAGGATGCTCTTGCAAGAGAGAAGTCCTCGTTAGTCGTGATGTACGGTCGCAGACGGTTGGGTAAGTCAACGCTTATCAAAAGGGTGTTGTCGGATACGGATGTTTATTTCCTTGCCGATCGTTCTGAAGGCCAACACCAAAGGATATTGCTTGCAAAAGTGATAGCACAGGTGTTTTCAGATTTCGACAAATTGACATATCCAGATTGGGAATCTATATTTCGTGCGGTCAATTATCGAACAGACAAGCGTTTTACTCTATGTTTGGATGAATTTCCGTATCTTGTAGAGCAATCACCAGAGCTGCCGTCTGTATTGCAGAAACTTGTTGATGAGAAGCAGTTGAAGTATAACCTGGCACTTTGCGGTTCATCACAAAATATGATGTATGGGTTGTTCCTTGATTCTACTGCACCTCTATATGGGCGTGCTGATGAAATAATGAGGCTTGCACCGATACGTTTGCCGTATATTCAAGAGGCTTTGCTTCTTAATGCGATGAACGCTATTGAAGAGTATGCCGTATGGGGCGGTGTACCACGTTATTGGGAATTGAGGGAAAACAGAAGTTCGCTTGATGATGCCCTGTGGCGCAATATCCTTTCTGTAAATGGAACTCTTTATGAAGAGCCTATAAAACTGTTTCAGGATGATGTCAAGGATATTGTTAAGACTTCAACGATCATGTCTTATATCGGGACTGGTGCAAACCGGCTTTCTGAGATTGCAGCACGATGCAATGAGCCGGCAACCAATCTGTCGCGTCCGTTGAAGAAACTTATCGATCTCGGATTCTTGGAAAAAGATGTTCCGTTCGGTATTGATGAGAAGAATGCGAAAAAGAGCCTCTACAAGATAGCCGATCCGTTTATGGCATTCTACTATCAGTTTGTTGTTCCTAATCGCTCGTTTATCGAGCTTGGACGTCGTTTGCCCATAGAACAGGCTTTGACTGCTCATTTCTCTGAGTATGTGAGTATGCAGTGGGAAAAACTGTGTCGGGATGCCGTAACAGGAAATCTTGTTAACGGAATAGTTTATGGCAAGGCAAAACGTTGGTGGGGTTCTGTTCTCAATGAGGACAAGAAGCCGGAACAAGTCGAGTTCGATGTTATGGCCGAATCGCTTGACAAAAAGTATCTGTTGGTCGGAGAATGCAAATGGACTACTCAAGAGAATGGCAAACAACTGACTGCCGAACTTCTCCGCAAAGCTAATCTGCTACCGTTTGCCAAGTGCTACACCGTCGTTCCAATGCTGTTCCTTAAGAATGCTCCGAAAGATGATGCTGGGAATGCAATGTTGCCGGAAGACGTTATCAAGTTAATGAACTAGAGCTAAGAATATAAGATGATAATGCTTTGTAGAATGTGGCATAACAATTTAAAAAGAATAAGATAATGATTAGAAATATTTCAAAACCAATATTCTCTGGACATGAGTCATTCGTTTGCAAGTCTCATTGGCTTAAGCGAGGATATGATTTTGTCAACGCTGGAAATAATTTCAACGATGATGAGGCTGTTGTACATCTTGGCGTTGGTAAGAATATGGTAGCTTCAATCAGATTTTGGCTAAAAGCGTTTGGATTATTGCAGGAAGATGGTCTTGCGCCAATAGCTGGCTACATTTTCGATGATGCGAGTGGTAAAGATCCCTACCTTGAAGATATTGGAACTCTGTGGTTGCTGCATTTTATGCTGATCAACACAGAGTATGCTACAATCTACAAAACGACATTTATCGAATATCATCGCCAACGAAATATCATAGAAAAGAGCAGACTGCAAAACTACATTAAGCATACTTGCTTTGAAGGAACACAGTATAAAAACTTATATAATGACAATACTGTCAAGCGAGATGTTGGTGTAATGTTTCACAACTATTGTAGCAAAAGCAATATCAATTTGGAGGATAGCAACTGTTTGTTGGCTCCTCTGAATTTGATAAATGAAGCAGAAAAAGATAGCTATATATTCAACTATGATGCTCGTAGCAAAGTACCTAGTTTGATATTTCTTTACGCATTGCTAATTAGGTGTAAGGGTCAAAATAGTGTTTCCTTTGATGATATTGCCGAGCTAGCTTTGATTTTTTGTTTGACAAACAATGACGTCATAGATCTTATCAAACGGCTTTGTCTTCAATATCCATCGGAAATTGTATTTTCAGATGTCGCAGGTATTAAAGAGTTGCAATTCAAGACATCGCCTGCACCTATAGAGGTACTAAACAAATATTACGAGGAGAACTAATATGAAATATACTCCATCAATAAATATCGCTCAAACTATCTTTGACCCCAATAGCTATATTGTGACTCAGAATGCTATAAAGGTCATTGGCAACATTGTGAATTCATTCAATGCGGGCGTACACTCATTTAATATTATTGGCTCATATGGAACTGGTAAATCCAATTTCATTCTGGCTCTTGAGGATAGCTTAAAGAATAATAGTAAGATTCTCATTACCAACAAGGGGCAGTTTAATGGTTTTGTTCGATTCAGGTTCGAGAAAATTGTAGGCGATTACACCTCACTTCAAAGAGTTCTCACTGAGAATCTCTTTCCGACAGAGGCTTCGGACAATCTTTTTGAAAATCTGAAAAGCTATTTCAAGAGGGCAGAGAAACGTGAGGAGTTTGTAATTCTTGTAATCGATGAGTTTGGTAAATTACTAGAGTATGCAGCAAAAAATAACCCTGAAAGGGAGTTGTACTTATTTCAGAAGTTTACGGAGTTCATCAATGATGAACGACGCAATGCCATTCTACTTACAACATTACACCAGAATTTTAATTCGTATTCTCGTACATTAACAGAGAGCCAGCGCAACGAATGGACAAAGGTAAAGGGCCGTTTTCAGGAGATTGTTTTTAATGAGCCTATAGAACAGCTACTTTATCTTGCATCTAAACGTATAGAAAGAACAAAACGAGATATTGTGAATCAACACTTTAAACAGATTTACAATTTAGCCATTGCAAGCAAGTTTGCCAGTTCATCTATTGCTTATGATACTGCAATAAGTTTGTATCCGTTGGACATTTTTGCTGCACAAGCATTAACCCTGTCCATTCAGAGGTACGGTCAGAACGAAAGAACTCTATTCTCTTTTCTTGAAGCTACGGGACAAGGCTCTCTTCATCATTTTAAGGAAAAAGAGAATACAACATATAGCTTAGCCGATGTCTATGACTATGATATATACAACTTTTACTCTTACTTGTCGGAAGTAAATGCAGACTCTACTGCATGGACTGCCATACGCGTAAGTTTAGAGCGCGTTGAGAGTTTATTTGAGGGCGAAACAGCTACAGATGCCATGAAGCTTATTAAGACGATTGGCATGTTCAATCTCTTTGGTAAGGCAGGAGTGCAATTTAACAAAGAGAAACTTTCCGAATATGCAAAATTTGCTTTAGGTATTGACGACCCAGTGTCTGTTATTGAATTGCTTACGCAACATAAGATTATTCGATATGCGACCTACAAGTCTCAATATATATTGTTTGAAGGAACGGATGTCAATATCGAAGGCGAATTATTGAAGGCTGCAGGTATTGTTCCCCGCTCTAAAGATATTGTGGAGAAGCTCATCACAAACTTCAATTTTCCCATTGAGTTTGCTAACGCCTCTTATTACCGCAAGGGTACACCTCGATACTTTAAGTATGAGATTACAGACCACCCGATTATTCTACAGCCTCAGAATGAAATCGATGGCTACATCAATCTCATATTTAATGAAGATCTCACAGTAGATGCATTAAAACAACACTCTGTAGGTGTTGAAGAAGCTATTTTGTATGCATACTTCAAGAAAGCAGACCAAATTATAGATCACGTATGGCAGCTTGATAAACTAGCTTATGTTCAGAATGATGTTGACAATAAAGATAATGTAGCTCAGAAAGAGCTCAATGCTCTTATTGCACATGAGCAAAGTCTGCTAACCACCAGCGTATTAAGTACCCTTTTTAGTTATAATTCAGATGTCATTTGGGTATATCGAGGAGAGATCCTTGACATCTCTTCGAAAACCCTATTTAACAAATGGCTATCAATGATATGCGACAGGGTGTATTGTGACACTCCGGTGTATATCAATGAGATGGTTAACAAGCATAAGCCCAGTAGTGCAATATCAATGGCTCGCGTTAACTTCCTTACTCATTTACTTCATAATAGTTCAGAGCCCAATTTAGGCTTTGAGGATGGTAAGTTCCCTCCAGAAAAAACTATCTATCTGACGCTACTTCATAACACGGGCATCCATAAGCATATCGGCAAAGAGTATTTTCTTGATGCTCCCAACGAAGAAAGTTTCATGCCTTTGTGGAGGGCCTGCGAGGAGTTCCTTGATACTAGCAAAGAGAAACCTCGTAAATTAGGAGATCTTGTAAAGATATTACGCTCTCGCCCCTTCAAGTTGAAGCAAGGAGTGATAGACATGTGGCTGCCAGCATTCTTGATCATTAAAAAGAATGATTACTCGCTGTATAATGATACTGGGATATATATACCTACGATTACTCGTGAGGTATTGGACATTATGCAGAAATCCCCTGCAGGATTCTCCATTAAAGCTTTCAATGTTGATGGGGTTAAACTAGACTTATTCAACAAGTATCGTGAGGCATTAGGCTTAATGCAGGATGCGGAGTTCACGGCTGACAGTCTTATCGAGACAATCAAACCGTTCCTGCTTTTTTACAAGAAACTCAATAAATACACAAAACAGACCAAACGTCTTCAGAAATCTACTGTACAGTTCCGAGCTGTATTGGCATCTGCAAAAGATCCAGAGAAAACCTTTTTTGAGGATCTCCCGCGTGCATTAGGATTTAAGGATGCAGAGATAGCAAGTAATGCAGATGTTCTTAAGCGATATGTAGAGTTGCTCCAGAAGGCTATTAGAGAGCTCCGTATGTGCTACTCAAATCTAATTAATCGATTGGAGGGTGTACTTGTTGACGAACTTGGTTTGAAGAGTAAAGAATTCTCTTTATATAAAGCAGAATTAGAACAACGATATGCATCTATCAAAACATACTTGCTAACCGAAAGACAAAAAACTTTCTTAACTCGTATATTGACTAAGAATACAGACAGGGCAACTTGGTATCAATCTTTGGCGTATGTGGTTTTAGATAAGCAGTTAGAGGCTTTGATAGATGAGGAAGAAGCATACTTGGTCGATAACCTTGTACACTTGTTTAAAGAGCTTTTAAAGTACGTTGAGATTAGTAACAAGGGACTGGCAAGCGGGGATAACTTTTTCCGTTTTGAGATGATTTCAAGTGATGGCACAACCTCACAGCAAATTGTTCAGTTGAATGCAACAAAGACAGAGCAAGCAAAAAAACTTGAAGCAAAGATTGATAAATTATTATCAAGTGATAGTGAAATCAATGCTTATGCACTTTTAAGTATAATTAAAAAGAGATTGAACGATGACTAAGGTAAGACATGTTCTTGGAATTTCTGGTGGAAAGGATAGTGCGGCTTTAGCCATCTATATGAGGCAGAAGTACCCAACACTGAAGGTGGAATACTACAACTCAGACACTGGATGCGAGTTGGAAGAGACAGAGAAATTGGTCGATAATCTAGAGTCATTTCTAGGTAAGGTCGAGCGATTGAAGGCTGCTGAAGGTAGTCCTGAGCCAACACCATTTGACCACTTTTTAAAGATTAGTGGTGGCTATTTACCATCGCCACAGGCTCGCTGGTGTACACAAAAAATGAAGCTAGCTGAATTTGAGAAGTTCGTTGGTGATGAGCCTACAGTATCTTATGTTGGTATTCGTGGAGACGAAAACCGAGAAGGTTATGTTTCGACCAAACCGAATATACAGGCTGTATTTCCATTTAGAAGGAATATTTGGAGCCTTGATGTTATACACAAGGCTTTACACAATGAAAACATGGAGTTAATTACTGACCTTTACAAACAGTGGGCTCCAGAGAACATTAAAGAAGAAGCTATTGAGATCGCCTCAACTCTGATAAACAAGTCGTTCTTTTATAGCCGGAAGTTGAATGCCCTGCTAGATTTGAGCATAAAGACTTTTAATCGAGTGGTGTTTGAATACTTGAAGACAACTGATTACCCTGTAGGTAAACTTGAAGAGTTTCCTTTGATTGATAATGAGGATATCCTAGTCAAGGATGATATATTCAGAATCTTGGAGGAAAGTGGTGTCGGAATTCCTGCGTACTACAATCCAATAGAATTTGAGGTTGATGGTAAGAAAGGAAAGTATTGCCGTAGCCGTTCTGGTTGTTATTTTTGCTTTTTCCAACAACGTATAGAGTGGATTTGGCTTCTAGAGCAGCATCCAGAGTTGTACAAAAAGTCTATGGAGTATGAGAAGGATGGCTATACATGGATTCAAGGAGAGACACTTGCAGAATTAAGTCGTCCAGAACGAGTTCGTCAGATAAAATTAGACTATATCAAAAAGCAAGAGAATTTGAAGGCGAAAACAGTAAGTGGCTTGCTTGTCGATATGTTTGACGAAGATGATGAAATACCTTGTGCTAACTGTTTTATATAGTTTTTTGTATGGGTGGATATAGAGCATTTCTTGCGGAAGATTCAAATAATTATCAATATGAATTGACCTATTATCACAATCCGAATAGGTGGAGAAATAATATTATCAATACCGAAAATCCCATAAGGAATGTTGATAACTGGTCTGACGAAATCAAATATTTAAATGAATCGAATGATGATTTGTCAGATGACATAAAGAACTTGCCGAATGATACTGGTGGTATTTATGTATTTTATATAAAAGGACTAAATTTATCATTTATAGAAAATTATATTCTCTATATTGGCAGATGCCAATTTACAGAGACGCAACATATTAGGAAACGTGCAAGAGAATACTATAAGGATACTCGGGATTTAATAGTGGAAATGTTTAGTAGATGGAAAGAACATTTATATTATAGATATTATCCAGATACAAATAATGAAAGAATAAAAAATAATGAAATTCAATTGTTTAGAGCAATACTTCCTCAATATAACGAAGTAATCCCAGATCAAGTTGATATACAAGATAGTGTTCCTGCATTTGAATGATAGAATATGAAGATACCTGCAATAAAAGGAAAAATAGGAGAAACTATATACTATATAGCAAATCTCACGTTTCAACAAATCAATCAACTTGTTAAAAGAGTTGATTCCGAATTACATACGTCTACATCTCTGAAAGAGGAGATACAGCGTTCTTTGTCTGATAATTATATTAAAATAAAGCAATACATTTTGACTAGAGATGATCATTTCTTTAATTCATTGGTGCTAGCTGTATATGATGGTCTACCCGTGTGGACTGAAATAAGGTACGAATTAGAAGAAGAGTGGTATCATAATGTAGGAGTTTTACATTTTAATGGAGATGAAAAAATTTTTCCTGTTGATGGACAGCATCGTGTAGAAGGAATAAAAGCAGCCTTAAGAGAAAAATCTGAAATTGCATCTGAAACGATAAGTGTTATTTTGATAGGGCATAATAATACCCCCGAAGGTATGGAAAAATCTAGAAGGATTTTCTCAACGCTTAACCGCTATGCAAAACCTGTTAGATTAGGAGATATTATAGCACTTGATGAGGATGACATAGTTGCAATCACAACTAGAATTATGTTGGAGAATTTTCCTTTATTCACCGGAGATAAGATAAAAGCTAGTAACTCTAAATCAATACCATCTGGGGACAAGAAATGTTTTACAACATTAATGACTCTATATGATTGCCACTTAGAGTTGCTAAAATATTATAAGTTTGGAGGCAATATTTCAAATGGAAGATTAAAAGATTATCTAAGAGTTCGGCCAAATGATGAAACAATATCAGGATTTTATGATTTCCTTGTAGAATTTTGGAGCGCATTTTATACTTGCTTTACAGAAATTGAAAATTATATAGAAGACACGTCACTTAATGCTGCAGAGCAATATAGAGATCCAAATGATGGTGGTAATATATTTTTTAGACCAATCTCACTCTATCCATTCATTTCTGCAATAGCAACGCTTGCAATGAGAGGCCCAGAACATGGTATTATTAGGGTTATGGAACAATTTAGAAATATTGATAGGACTGTATCTTCAGAACCTTGGAATAGAGTAATTTGGAATCCAATAACTCATAAAATGGTTATGAGAAATCAGTCTTTGGTGAAATATCTATTTATGCATATGTATAATCATGATATATTAACAAATAAAGAGAAAGTTGCCATAAAAACAAAATATGCAGCAGTACATAATATATCAATGGAGGATGCAATAACAAGATTAAATAACATATCTATACATAATGCTTAAGACAGATATCATATGGCCTGAACATCGGCGTTATAAGTCGCGTACAGAGTGGGAACCAATAGGCTTCTTCTCTGATTGTCTATGTAACGCAACGCATTTTGACCTTATGCTTGGATTCTTTTCTTCGTCGGCAATAAGCGTACTCGCAAATGGGTTTGCTGTATTCCTTTATAATGGGGGCAAAATGCGGCTCATTGTCAATGATATTTTGACAGATGAAGATAAAAACGCCATTGCAGCAGGAACCGGTGATATTGAAATGCCATTTTTTGACATATTTGATATTCAAAAGATTAAAAACACATTATCAGAAAGGGATCGACATTTTTTTGATTGTTTAGCTTGGCTTATACGTCATAACCGCTTTGAAGTTAAAATCATTGCTCCTAAAAGCGGTATAGGGATTTCTCATACTAAATCTGGCATTTTCTACGATGGTATTAACAAAGTTGGATTTGATGGTTCGTGTAATTTCTCACGAACAGCACTCGTAGATAATATCGAAAGCTTGACTGTCTCATGTGATTGGGATGGGAATATTGAGGTTGCGAAGGTTGAAGCGATTAGAAAAGATTTTGAAAACGTATTCCAAGAAAAGGATGACAATGTTGTTTATTTATCAATAGATAAGGTTAAAACTAGAATTACAGATAGCTTTCCTGATAAGTCAATGTCTGAATTGCTTGAAGCGGAATACAATATATTAAGAAACCATCGTCAGCAGAGTATTTCCAAACACATAATCAAAGCATTGGATAATTCCAAAGAGCGTTTGGAGGTCATTCTGGATAAGCTCAAAGAGATTGAATATAGGGTTGCTGTTATACGGAGCAATGAACCGCAATTCCCATATACATCTGGTCCAAGAGATTATCAAATTCAGGCTTTTGAGAATTGGAAAGCCAACAAACAGAAAGGCCTGTTTGCAATGGCAACAGGTACTGGTAAAACTATTACCTCATTAAACTGCCTACTTGAAATTTATAAAAGATTAGGTTATTATAAAGCCCTTATACTGGTTCCAACAATCACCCTTGTAGACCAATGGGAAAAAGAGTGTGCAAAATTTAACTTTACCAATGTAATTAAAGTCTGCTCTAAATATAGTGGATGGCAAACCTCATTGGCAAATATAAGGATGTTGGAGCTCTCAAATCCAGACAATAAGCAATCTTATGTGATAATTTCCACATATGCATCCTTTATTCGACCGGCTAATTTCATAGAATTAAATCAGTTCCCGAAGAACAAATTATTGTTCATAGCTGATGAAGCCCATAATATGGGAGCTGGACTCATTGCTAAACGTCTTAACGATATAAAGTATTCACGAAGAATTGGTTTGTCTGCAACTCCAGAACGTCAGTTTGATGAAGAAGGTAATGCTCGCTTAATGGATTTCTTTGGTTGCAATGGAATATATACTTTCGAATACTCAATGGCGGAGGCTATTAGGAATAAAGCATTGTGCAAATATTATTACTATCCACATTTAGTTGAACTGACAAATGAGGAGATGATTCAATACATTGAATTGTCGAAGAAGATTGCAAAAATAATCAATCGAGAAGATGATGATAGCCGCGAGATATTAAAACGGCTTTTGCTTAAACGGAAGCAGATTATACATAAAGCAGAAAATAAAAAGAGCATATTTGAAGATATTTTAAAAGAACATCGAGAGAAAACAGGTTCATTAAAATATACGTTAGTATACGTCCCGGAAGGGAATCAACCCGATGATCAAGGTGCAGATGTCTTTGATACGATTGAACGAATCAAAGATGACGAAGACACCATTCATCTGATTAACGAATATACCCGAATCGTAAGAGATGTTGATTCGCATATTGTTGTACGTCAATTTACCTCAGAATCCACCGACCGTGATGCAATATTGGCTGATTTTGCAAAAGGAAATATCGATGTATTAACTTCCATGAAATGTTTGGATGAAGGTGTTGACGTTCCGCGAAGCGAGTTTGCAATCTTCTGTGCAAGTACTGGAAATCCCAGACAATTTATTCAACGTCGGGGGCGTGTACTGCGAACACATAACGACAAACGGTTTGCTATTATTCACGATTTAGTAGTGATTCCACAGATAAACTTTGATCCAGATTGCTATGAGTTGGAGAAGAGTTTAGTTTCATCTGAAATAAACCGTGTTCGAGATTTTGCGTTGCTTTCTGAAAATTGTAATGACACATTGGATGCATTAGATGATGTATTAAACCAATATCAGATTTCAATATTTAACTAATATCATTATGGCTACTCATTATACAAATGGAGACAGAATACTGCAAGCAGTATTGGCCGATCCCAAACTGGCCGAGTTAGGAGAGTATATACCAACTGGAGACGAGACTATTGTAGATGCTCTCAATTCAGAAAATACCACAATACGAGCTGTTGCGATGATTATTGATGGCAATGAAAATCAATATACTCAAAAGGAAATATACACTCAGGTGTCTAACTTCTTGATTTCGAATATATGAAACTAAATAAGATTATTATTAAGAATTTCCGCAGTTATTACGGTGAAAATTGTTTTGAGTTATCAGACGGTCTTACTCTAGTTATTGGTGATAACGGCGATGGCAAAACCACTTTCTTTGAAGCTCTTGAATGGTTGTTTGACACCAGCAAAGACAATAAAAGTGAAAGCAATATTTCTGAAATGCGTAAAGCGGAAATAGGGCTGGGTGATTGTGATGAGGTTTCTGTCACGATGACCTTTGAACATGGAGGTGAAAAAGAAATTTGTAAAAAATTCATTTTTGAAAAAACATCCGATAACCTCCTAAAAACAAGAGATTTTTCTTTCGTTGGCTATGAGATAGTTGGTTCGGAAAGACATAATCGAGATGGAAAGATATTATTGGAATCATGTTTTGATACAGTTATTCGTCGTTATTGCCTTTTTAAAGGAGAACGGGAATTAAATGTGTTCGATAATAATACGGCACTCAAAACACTTGTTGATACATTCTCTGGAATCAAGCAATTCGATAATCTTGTCGAGATGACCTCATGTTTTGAGCAACAGTCTGATAATTTAGTTACTAAAGAATTAAGAAAAGACAAAAAACAAGAGGCAATTATTAAACAGCTTGAATTTGATTTGGGTAAAGTGCAGTCAGAGATTTCTGATGTGCGACATGATATTAGTACAAAAGAGAAAGCTGTATCAGACTATGAAACTCGTTTGAAAATTTTGGAGGAGAACCAAGATGCTTGTGAGAACCTACAAGATATAAATGCCCGAATTGAACAGAAAAAAAATGAGCAACGTAGACTACTGGGCTATATTAATTTGGATTATAATGCCATGTTGCTTGATGATATGTGGATTCTTCGTGCATATCCTTCTGTTTTAAGTGAATATCAGAAAAAAGTATCGGCTCTTAGCAGAGAGAAACGTAAATTGCAGAAGGCAGAAGATGAACGTATAGCCATTGAGAAAGGGAAGTTAGAAGCGATTAAAGAGATTCAAAAACTAGCCAATAATGCGACTCCTCTCCCATGGAATCTCCCTGATAAAGAAACGATGCAGGAGATGATTGATGATGAGATATGCAAAGTTTGTGGTCGTCCAGCAGAAAAAGGGAGTGAGGCCTATAACTTTATGGTCAACAAACTTAATGAATATCTGGAGCATATTCGTAAAGAATCGAAATCTGCGCAACAACAAGAAGCCCCGATAAAACCACTTTTTGAAAACACATATATAAATGAACTCCATACTCGGAGTATTCAATTAAGTGGTGATACAGAACAAGAATTATCTAAGTTAGCAACTGTTATTGCCGACAGACTATCTTTTGTACAAACCAGAAAGCAGGACTTGGAGAAAGTAAATAAAGACTTGACAGAGGCTGAGGACTCAAAAATGCAACTGCTTATTCAAACTCCTGATTTAACAGAGGAAATGCTTATCAAAAACTTTAAGGATTTCAAAGGGCTATCTGACAGTAGTAAAAGAGCGTCATTAGACCTTCAAGACCTTAAACGCAGACTTGAAGAACTCGAGATGCAGAAACAGGAGTTAAAAGATAAGCAGAATCAAATAGTTCCGTCTAATGGAATTGTAAGAGTCTATCAGAAGGTCCATATTACGCTTGAGCGAATAATGAAGGCATTTGAGGCGGCAAAGGATAGAAATGTAGAAGAATTTATTAGGACCCTCGAAGAACAGGCTAATATATATCTAAAAAAACTTAACGCAGATGATTTCCGTGGTGTTATTAAAATAAAGAGAACAGCTGACGGATCTGCTAAAATAAATCTTTATAGCTCAAATGATACTATAATAGCTAATCCGGGTGGCGCACAAAAAACGACAATGTATATGTCTGTTCTTTTTGCCATTTCTAATATCACTACGCTAAAGAGAGATGAAGATTATCCTTTGATTTTCGACGCTCCGACATCTTCGTTCGGAGATTTCAAAGAGGATATTTTCTATAATATAATTGATGATATTGATAAACAATGTATTATATTTACAAAAGACCTGTTGAAATTTGATCGAGAAACACAGACTCGTAAGTTGGATTTTGATAAGATAAATCAACTATCATGTTCTGTATATCGCATTCAGAAAGCTTCTGGTTACGATGAAGAAGATTTGTCGACAATTCAAACATTAACTGAAAAAATTAAATAAAGCTATGGCAGAGAAACTATATGATGTGTGGGCAAGACGTAATCCTAACTGGGAGAAACGTTATGAGGAATCTATAATCAAAAATTTCAGCGATTATGGGAAAGGCGTTACTAATCTGGGGGATGCCAAAGGAAAGTTGTTTGGTGCTGGTTATGAGATTTTCATTATAGCATTCTTTATTGGACTATATTATGATCAAAGACGAAAACTCATTGATGACAGTACAAAAATCAAATCTTTGGGACAGCCGATTCAATATTGGGGTAATATAGATTCCGTAAAAGGTCGTAAAGCTTATCCCAAATTAAGGGAGTTTATTTTTACAGCGCTGGTCGCTAAAACCGATTTTGATTTCATAGCTCTTGATAAAGGTTTAGTAACACCTCGTAAAGCGGTTGATGCTTTAATGCAGACAATGGAAGAGTATGCCAACTGGGGATTCCATTTTATGGAAGATAAATTGATTGATAATCCGAATTACTTTTATAGAGAAACGGCTTTTCTTGAAGTATTTTTAACTTTTGATGCAAGTACAACTGACTCAGCTGATGATGAACCGGAGTCGTTAGATTAGAATGTAATGTGTAAACTGGAGAATACTTTCGGAAGATACATCTGTAGTTTTTATAATATTAGAATTTTGCAAAATATTAGTAATTGTGAAGGCTAAGACATAAGTATATGCCCAAAGATATTCAATTCATATTATACAATTTTCCGGAAAAGGAAGGCAAGGTACAGGTAATCATCAGGGATGAAACCCTTTGGTGTACCCAAAAGGCGATGGCTCAACTTTTTGGCGTGGATAGAACGGTTGTTTCCAAGCATCTCAAAAATATATTTGAGTCAGCTGAGTTACAGCAGGATTCAGTATGTGCAAAATTTGCACATACTGCCGAGGATGGCAAGATATATAACACACAATTTTATAATCTTGATGCTGTTATCTCGGTTGGTTATCGTGTAAATTCACTACAAGCTACTCGTTTCCGTCAATGGACTACGAAAATCCTGAATGAATACATTAAAAAAGGGTTTGTTCTTAATGATGACCGTTTGAAGCAAGGTGAAACGGTGTTTGGGCAGGATTATTTTCAGGAGTTGCTTGAACGGATACGTTCCATCCGTGCCAGTGAGCGTAGGATATGGCAGAAGATTACGGATATATATGCTGAGTGTAGCATTGACTATGACAAAGACTCGCCAACTACACACGATTTCTATGCGATGATTCAGAATCGGTTTCATTATGCAATTACAGGGCAGACGGCAGCCGAAATTGTGTATCACAATGCGGATCATACCAAAGAGCATATGGGTTTGACTACTTGGAAGAACTCTCCCAATGGACGTATCTTAAAATCGGATGTTACTGTTGCAAAGAACTATCTGCCAGAGAAAAAGATAAAGGAATTGGAACTTGCTGTATCAGCATTCTTCGAATATATTGAAAACCTTATTAGACGTCGGAACACTTTCAGTATGGAGCAATTCTCTGAAAGTGTAGCTAAGTTCCTCTCATTTATGGATTATCAGATTTTGCCAGATAAAGGACGTATTTCTGCTGTTCAGGCAAAAGCCAAGGCGGAACAGGAATATGATATTTTTAATCTTACTCAACCGATTGATTCTGATTTTGATAAGCAAATCAGAGGGGTGTTAGAGCAAGGGGAGTAAAAGTTAGCTTTTGACACAATACAGAATAAAGTCTCAACCGATAGCAATCCCTATCCGATTGAGACTTTTCGTTTATTTGCCTCTATCCGAAAACTTCTGTATAACTACAGCTATACCAATCCCCAAAACAGCCATAAGAATACAACCAATAACAGCCTTCCAAATCAATCCGGAATGCAAAATCTCTGCATTAGCCACTATCATGCACACGAAAAAAGAAGACAGAGCGACTACTATGATAATCAAAATGTAGAATGCGGTAGCTGGGATATGGATAGCATTGTCGGCTTTCTTTATTCTCCGCTCGGCTTCCTTGCATTTGCTTTCAATCTGACCAAGAAAATTGCAGAGAAGTGTTGCTCCAAATTCAACTGCCAACTTCTGCATTTCTTCAGAAATGATAGGTTTGCACTCTCGTATAGAGCCGGACAGATTTTCAACTTCTGTTCTCAGCTTATATACATTGTCATTCAGGCTGGCAAGTTCCTTGGCATTTATATCGAGTAGCCGTTTTTCTTCTTCCAGATATTCATTTTTGGGAGTGGCTTTTATGGATTCCACTTCACTCATTTCTGCGGAAAAATCGAATTTCTTTTTCATGTTTGGCTTCATAGGCTTATCGTTTTAGTCCTGTTTTCGGTTTCTTCCCTAACGAACGACTGGCAGCACGAGCGCATCTGCGAGCCCATTGTAAATCGTTCTCGTCCTTGTCTCTCCACGGAAGGTCGCTTTGCGAACCTCCGCCACCTCCGCCGGTTGCTACATTCGGCGTTTCAAGCAGTCCGACAAAAATAGCTACCGCCATATCGGTAAGTTCCTGACAGTTGGAAACGAACCTGTAATCGAACTCGTCATTGAAGCAGTCAAGCACTTTTTCTGGAATATAGAACTTGTGCCCCTTGCCTTCATGGGTAAGGGTATAGGGAATCATATCCGGACGGTCTGTGCGATATTGGGTATAGTCAATTGGAGAAGCCTTATGCTCTGCTGATTGTTGGATGGCTTGGGTAGTATTGTTCCTAATGGTTGTGGTCGGCTGGTGATGCAGTTTCTTCCATGTCGCAGGAAGTTTCGAGATCATCAGGTTTCTGCCGACTCCCAATTCGGAAGCCTTGTATTTGGTATTCCCATGCATGAGCGCATATCCACGGAGAACTCCTTTCTTATCCTCTCGTTCATACACGACGTAGCCTTTCAGGGTAAGAGCATTCTTGTACTCATCCCATGACCACAATGGCATTGCTTTCAGCACCTGCATGCAGTCCCGATTTACTTGTGGAATGTTGAGATTTCGGATTTGTGCTGCAGTCGTCCAGCCACGTTTCTTTGCCACTCGCTCGGCTGCACGTTGTGCTCGAAGATGAATGTTGTGGTCATTGTTGATATTGCCATTTTCATCCAAACGGCAAACCGCAGCGTGGAGATGGGGAACTTCGCCTTTAGATTCCGTATGCAGCCAAACCGAGTATTTGCTATTAGCCAAATTGGTTTGGCAAGAACGGACTTTTCCGTCCTTGCCGATAATCACTTGTTTGTCGAACTCCTCAGCAAAGTCGTGCCAGAGCTTTTGCCAGTCCTCCATGTCATAGAACTGGGTATGTTCGGGCGAAGGACTCAGCTCGATTCTGATAACGGAGTTCTTTATCGGTCGATGCTGGGATAGGGTCAACTGCATGGAGTTCCATATCCCCATAGCGTCCGGTTCTGAGGGCAACAGGTTGTCCAATACCCGATAAATCTTCTCCGGATGTTTTTTGTGCTGTGATTCGCCGGTAATGTAACGGATGTCGTTTATAC
>OGQB01001123.1_pt1 | contig 24313 bp, 30 predicted proteins | sample 1553071 | NCBI WGS metagenome assembly OGQB01 (sample SAMEA2580284, study PRJEB22360) | human gut metagenome | biome: human gut; feature: human-associated habitat; material: faeces | place: Denmark | collected 2008/2010
TATAACAGAAAGAAAGACCTTGAGTTCATTATAAACTCTTGGTCTTTCTTTTTTTTCGGGACTATTCTTTTTTCACAGCCCCCTCATTTTTTCGATCAATCCGTTTCTGTTTAGCTGAAGAACAATTTCTTTACATCTTCCACCGGCATATCCTGGTCTGTGTACAGTTTAAATGCTGCAACACCCTGCCATAATAACATGCCTTTTCCACCGATGCAGGTGCATCCTGCTTCTTTTGCTTCCCGCAAAAGCTTTGTCTCCTCCGGATTGTAAACTGCATCTGCAACTACAAGTCCCGGACGGAATGCAGACAGATCTTTCACAACACTCTGGTCATCCATCGGTTTCATTCCTACAATTGTAGCATTTGCAAAAATATCACTGGACTGAATCTCTTCCGTCATTTTTGCTGTATCCGCAATATCATATACATTGACCACACACTCCGGTACTGCTTTCCGAATCTTTTCTGCGGTCTGTAAAGTGCGCTCGAAAAATGCATCTTTGATATTGAAAATCGAAATCTCACGTGCTCCGTCTAATGCACACTGTACCTGAATCGCCGTCGCTGCTCCACCGCCTCCTGCTACCGTAATTTTCTTACCTTTGATCTCGATTCCATGATCTCTTAAATTATGTACAAATCCCTCGCCATCTGTAATATGTCCGGTCAGTTTTCCGTTGTCATTGACAATCGTATTGACTGCACCGATGATCTGTGCCGCCGGTGAAAGTTCATCCATATACTTGGCTGCCTCTACCTTGTCCGGCATTGTAACATTGCAACCGCGCATATTAAATGTTTTCATCGCTGCGATCGCATCTTTTACCTTATCTTCTTTTATATCAAATGCCACATAAGCATAATCAAGACCAAGTTTTTCAAAACTGTAGTTATACATTGCAGGTGAACCTGAATGTCCGACCGGTGATCCGATCAATGCCAATAAACCTGTGTGACCTGAAATACGTTTTTCCATGCTAACCCTCTCCTTGTTTCGCTTTCTGTATTTATCAAACATGATATACGTTTTTTTGCGGATTGGCAAGCACTTTTTTCATTTAAAGCATTAAAGTTTCTTTTGTAATATCCCAGCGGAACAGACTACCCTATTTTATTACAATACCCTGTCATTTTCTAAAATGAATGGGCTTGCACATTCGCCGGTAGTATCTACATCATAGCACCTCATCAGATATTCTTTTAACTGATCCCTGTCTTCAAAACGGATGAGCTGATATGGCAGCTCAAATGAAATTTTTTCAAAGAAAAGAATTTCATTTCCTGTATCCAGCAGCACCCCTGCATGTCCGGCAATCAGACTGTTCTCATTCTCGTCGATATGCGAATGAAGATATACTGTGATCAGGGACAACTTACTCTCCTCGTCAAATGTCACACCCGCTTTTTTCCAATATTCTCTCTGCACCCCGATCTGCTTCTTCGTATCTGTTGATGCGTCAGTTTTGATCTCAGAGAAAACTGTTTCAAACTTTTCTCTTTCCTCTGCCGTAAAAAGCTCTCCTGCATCAAGCGCAGCTTCATCCAAAAACAAGTATTCTGTATTACGTCCGCCCATATCCTGTACCGTGATCAGATCTTTCATCAGTCCGAATGCAGTGATCCTGCAATTGTATCCGATAAAATCCGGATTTTTTTTCATCCATAAATCCTGTATTGCATCAATATCATATTCCGGCATTGTCATATCAAACAATGCATATCCTTCTTCGACAAGTGAGGTGTTTTGTATGTTATCATTGTACTCTTTCACGATCGCCATACTTTTTTGTGCATCTGTTTCTGCTGCTCCTGCCTGAATAAGCTCTGTCTCAAATTGCTCACGTACCTGTTCCTCTGACAGATTACTATATGCCGGCAATGACGCTTCTCCACCGCATCCGGTCATTAATAAAACTGCCCCAATAAAACATAAAATTAGTTTTTTTCTCTTCATTTCTATTCCTCTTTCCAAATTAAATGGGTAATTGCGAAACTCCTCATACTCTTCTTTCAATTGTTTAAAATCAACAAAATTTTCTATCAGTTAAAAAAGAATCTCGCCTGCGAGATTCTCCGCCTGCGGCGGGTCGCATATGCGACATGTTTCTTATCCGCCGCAGTGCGATCCTCGCGGAGCATTTTTTATGTAATGGAAACGAAGTTTCCTATTACATAAAAAACCGGGTATACCACAACATAGTATACCCGAATTTCGTTCCGTTAACCACCAATCTGGCAGTGTAATGACGTATTTTTTTGGATCATTTCCTTAAATGCCTTCATCTGCTCATTGGAAGGCTTCTCTGTATCTCCCATTGGATAGTCTCTGTTCAATCCCTCGTATTTTCCCTGACCAAAGTTATGATAAGGCAATATGTGGATCTGTCTGACGCCCGGTAAGGTATCTGCAAACTTCGCTATATCAAGCAATTCCTGCTCTGTAGCATTAAATCCAGGAATAACAGGAACACGGATGATCAGTTCTGTCTGCCCACTGTGGGCTACCCTGAGTGCATTCTCCAACATTCTGAGATTATCATGACCTGTATATTCTTTATGCTTTTCCGGATTCATATGCTTAATATCCATTAAGTAAGTATCCAGATACGGAAGCAGTGTTTCGATCACTTCGTATTTTGCATAAGCCATACTTTCAATGGCTGTTGATATTCCCAAATCTTTTGCTGCTCTTAAAAGCCCTAATGAGAACTCCGGTTGAAGCGTACATTCACCACCGGAAAGAGTGATTCCTCCACCGGACTGTAAATAATAAGGCATGTCTCTTTCTACTGTCTTCATAACCTCCGCTACAGTTACATCTTTGCCCATAACCTTTGGTTTTCCGTTGATCGTCATTGTTTCCACTTCAAAAGACTGTGATTCCGGATTACAGCACCATCTGCATCGTAACGCACATCCTTTTAAGAAGACTATGGTTCGGACTCCCGGACCATCATGTATGGAATATCTTTGAATATCAAAAATCCTGCCGGATGTATTCAAATATTCTTTCATAACGCATTTTTCCTTCCTATCGATTATCAGCCTGTTCTGTTCTCTTAATGATATCATCCTGTAAGGATTTCGATAACGTAGTAAACAAAGCAGAATATCCGGCTACACGTACGATCAGCCCACTATATTTTTCTGGATGAGCCTGTGCGTCTAAGAGAGTTGCACGGTCTACGACATTAAACTGCATGTGCATACCCTGCTGATCAAAGTAACCACGGATCAGAGAAATAAAACTCTCCAGTCCCTTCTCTCCAGCCATAGCTGTTGGATGCATTTTCATATTAAAGAGTGTTCCGTTACTTGCGATTGCATGATCTAATTTTGCAACTGAGTTGCAGGATGCCGTCGGACCACTGATATCAAATCCTGATGTCGGTCCTACACCATCTGCCACCGGAGTATGTGCTAATCTTCCGTCCGGAGTAGCACCGGTCTGTGCTCCTAATGGAACATTGGCTGATACCGGATAGAGACCTGCCTGATACATTCCACCTCTTGGATTTTTGAATGTCTCTAATGGTCTTGTGTAGAAATATGCTGCCTCGCGGGCAAGCTCATCTACTTCATCAATATCATTTCCGTATTTCGGAAGTTCAAGGATCATTTCATGGATCTCTTCATAACGCTTCCTGACATCTTCCGGTAATTCCATCTCTAATACCTGTCTGATCGTATTCGCTATCACATCAGGTCCCACTTCCTGACCTGCATCTTTTAATCCTTTTGCAACCTGCATTGCAATATCTCCGGCAGTTGTGGCATCCAGCCCTTTACCGTAATTCATCTCAAGAGCTTTCTTTAACTCGCCCATGGTAATGCGTTTTTCCTCAAATACCAGCTTCTTGATCGTATATAAAGAGTCTGCGACATTTGCGATACCAAAGCCCTGCGGACCGGTAAAGTTATAAACTGCTCCGCCTTCCTGTGCACTCATTCCCCGCTTGATGCAGTCATCTACCAGACATGACTCAAATGGTAACGGTGCAAGCTTTGCATGTGCATAATCAATTGCATTATCTGCATTTACCATCAATTCGATGTTATATAACATCTGTTTTCTGTATGCTTCCATAAATTCATCAAATGACTGGAAGCTCTCCACATTACCGGTCTGGATACTTGCGATCTCTCCATTGTCATAACCATTGGAAAATACCATCTCCAATGGGCGGCACATATTGAAGAACGCTGCATCGTGCCATCCGTCTGTTTTACCCGGAACCTGCGGTTCTACACATCCGATGATGTTGTAATTCCTTGCCTCGTCCATGGTTGCTCCACGATGAACCAATGCAGGAATGATAACTTCGTCATTATAATAAGCCGGTAAACCGATACCGGTTCTTGTCAGCTCTGCCGCACGCATTAATAATGCCTTGGATGATCCATGCCACACACGGATCGATAAGGATGGCATTGGTAAAAATACATGCTCACTGGCAGTGATGCACATGAACGAAAGATCATTGGTAGCGTCTCTTCCCTGAACTGTCTGTCCACCAACGATCAGGTTCTGGAATAAGGAATATCCCGCAAAACCTTCTGCACTTGCTGCATCACGACATTTATTCAGATCATTTAATTTTACCCAGATACAGTCGATCAGTTCCTGTGCGTACTCACGGGTGAGACTGCCTTCTTTTAAATCCTTCTCGTAATAAGGATACATATACTGGTCAAAACGTCCCGGTGAAATAGAATGTCCACTGGATTCAATCTGTAATACCTGCTGGATGAACCAGAAGGACTGGCATGCTTCCTGGAAGCTTTCAGCAGGGAATTCCGGTACATTTTTACATACTCTTGCAATTGTCAGAAGCTCCTGTCTTCTTGCTGCATCTGTTTCTTTCTCTGCCATCTCTTCTGCCATTTTCGCATAACGGTTTGCATAAGTGATGACTGCATCACAGGAAATCAGGATGGATTCTAAGAAACACATCTTGGTAGAATAATCCGCATCTCCAAAATGGCAGTTCTCCATCTCTTTTCTGACTTTTTCTTTTACACCATTCAGACCGATCGCCAATACGGTTTCATACTGAACCGTTACATGTCCTACACCATTATAAAAATAGTTGCCCGGTGTAAAAAAATTATGTTTCATGGCACGGAGTGTCTCCGGTGCCATATAGGAAGTTGCCAGCTCACTGGTTGTTTTTCCTTTCCAGTAAGCATCTGCAGCTAATAATCTCTTTTTTGTTTCATCTGAAATATAGAAAGGATCAGCACTTCTTGTTTCGACTGTTTCGAATTCTGCCTCTAACCATTCATATGAAAATTCCGGATATGTCTGGCATCCTCTCGGTGCAATCGTTGTACTTCCGACAATTAATTCTTCCGGTCTGATAATGATCGGAAGATTCTTTAAAATATGTTCAAAAGAACGTGCTTTGCGCATCACTACCGGCTGACCTTCCGTAGCCTTAAATGATTCTGTGATCAGTTCCGCTCTTGCCGCCTCAATCTCAGGCATCTTTGCATACAGATGATCTACAAGTCTTTTTATACGATCCGACTTCGCAATTGGAGTACTATCATAATTTCCCATCCCACTGACATTCCTTTCCTTTTGTTCCTGCTATATCAATTGCCTTCTCACTCTCTGTATAGATTTCTAATTCGCCTCGCCCGTTTCTTTCGGATAGATGCACTGGATCCCATTCTCTTCAAATGCCTGCATCCATCTTTCATCCGGCTTCTTATCGGTTACGACTACATCCAGTCCGGTAAGTGGGCAAATATTGTAAAAACCTACTGTATCGAATTTTGACGAATCTACTGTCAGGTATACTTTCTTAGCAGACTTGATCATGCTCTGTTTAATACACCCTGTTTCATCATTGCCTTCTGTAACCCCTTTTTGGATATCCAGCCCTTTGCAGGAGAAAAACACTTTATCTGCATTATACTGCTCAATGCTGTCGGCCGCCTTTACTCCCAGAAATGACATAGAGTCTCCTTTTAACATACCTCCGGTCGAGATAATATCCCATTCTGAAATATCCGATAATTCCAGTAAATTCTCAATAGAATTGGTAATGACTGTAAGCTTCTTTTTGTTCTTAATATTCTTTGCAATAAAAACTGCTGTAGTCGATGCATCCAGAAAAATATGCTCCCCATCCTGTATCTCCTGACTGATCAGATCAGCAATCTTTTGTTTTCCGATTGAATTGGATTTCCATCTGACATTAAACGGAAGATCTATACTGCCAATCTCATTAATGACAGCACCACCATAACTCTTTATTACATGTCCGTCTTCTGCCAGCTTCTCTAAATCTCTTCGGATGGTCTCTTCTGAAACCCGGAACTGCCTGCTCAATTCACTTACAATTACCTTTTTATCCTTGTGGACCTGTTCCAGAATCTGTTTTCGTCTTTCCACTGCAAGCATAAACTAAACCTCTTTTTTCTGAATTACATGATGTATTTCATAAGTTTGTCAGAAGGACGCGGAATAACAGAACTGTCAAGGAACATTCCTCTGTCACCTGCTTCTGTTTTTGCGTGATCAATCGCTGCCTGTACAGCAGATACGCTTCCTGTAAGAGTCATATAACTCTTTCCGCACATTCCTTTTGCCAATCGTAACTCGATCAGATCGACAATTGCTGTCTTAGCTGCCAGATCTGCTGCCACGATAAGTGCTGCCACATCATATGTCTCTAAAATACCCAAAGCTTCTATTTTCTCCGGCTGTGCTGTACCGTAAATAGCAGGGAAAATAGATTCATGTGGATTTCCTAATACAAAGGTATCCATAACTTTATTAGAATATTTACCTGCTGCCACATCCACAGATGCACGGACTGCACTTAATTCACCTGCAACTAAGATCACAAATTTACCCGGACAGGTTACTTCAGCCTGTAAAATTTCTACATCCGCAGCTTTTGCCATTTCATCAGCTGCTTTAAACCCAGTAGATACTGTTGTGCATTCTACCATACCAATTGCTCTGGCCATAATTCTTTTCCTCTCTTTTTATGGATCTTACTTTCCTTTTACTACTACTTCTCTGTCGGTCACTTTCTGAACTACTCCATCGATAGAGCAATGGATTGCAACGCTTAATCCGTCTTTCGGTTCTCCGATCAACTGTCCTTTTGCTACCTGGTCTCCGACACTTACGACCGGTGTTGCAGGTGCTCCGATATGCTGGCTCATCGGGATCTTAACCAGTTTAGTAACCGGTGTCGTATCCTCAAACGGTGCCGGCTTATCATATCTTGCTAAATCTAATCTTGCTGCCAGTCTGTGAACTGGTAACTTTCTTAATTCCCTGTCTTCTAATACCGGTGCCGGTTCAACTTTTTCTACCTTGATACCTGCACCTCTCAGACCGCCTTTAAATTGCTGTATAATGGACTTTGGTGACAATCCCTGCGGACAGGCATATTTTTCACAGATTCCACATCCGCTGCAATATGCTGCATTGATAAACACACTCAGATCACTCAGATCATGATTTGCCACCGCTCTCATGACCTTATGAGGTTCGATCGGGTGTCCTAACGCATGTCTTGAACACATATCTGTACAGGTTCTGCACTGACAGCACGAAGAAGATGCTCTTCTCTTCTCAATGTCAAGATTCTTTTCCATTCTCACAACAACATGATGGTCTTTCGGTAATATAATGATCGCATTTGTTGTCTTTGTAATAACCGTATTCTCTGTTCCAAGACGTCCCATCATTGGACCACCCATCACATAGGCCGGATCCTCAACTGTTATTTTTCCCGCAAGAGAAATCGCTTCTTTTACGGTTGTTCCTAATGGAACACGCACTGTCAGTGGATGGTCGATCTCACCGACAATGGATACTAATTTATTTGTTACCGGTATATTAAGATGTACTGCCCTGTACAGGTTGTACATGGTTTCCACGTTATACACCACAACGTTTTCATCTATTGGAAGTCCGCCTGGTTTGATCACCCGTCCGGTGGCTTCATAAATTAAAACTACTTCATCTCCCATTGGATATGCCGCCTTAAGCGCACAGATCCTGACATTAGGGAAGTCTCCGATTACTTCCTCAATTGCTTTGATTGTAGTTACATATTCACTTTTAATTCCAATTACTGCTTCTTTTGCTCCAAAGCTTTCTCTTACTTCATCCAGCATCTGAATGATCTCTTCTGTATGAGTAGCCAGCAACTGTCTGTGAAGCTTTAATAATGGTTCACATTCTACACAGTTTAAAATGACTGTGTCTGCCTTTTCTGTCATCTTCGCATAAGCTGGGAAACCGGCACCGCCGGCTCCCACTATGCCATTATTTCTTGCAATATTTTTCAGTTCATCGATCAGCATATTTATTTACTCCAATCCTGTCCTTCATCAATGATTCCAACAATAGCTGCATCTATTGGTGCATCTGCCATATCACAGCCAATTCTGGCTGCACTGCCCTGTGCGACCAATACGTATTCTCCTATTCCGGCGCCAATGATATCTATTGCAACCAGGCGACTGCCGGTGTTTCTCATGCTTTCAACCGGTTCAACAATCATAAACTTGTTGCCAACTAATTTTTCACTTTTTCTCGTAGAAAACAAGCTTCCCACAACTTTTCCAATTATCATAATAACTCTCCATCGAATTTATGAATTGAAAGCCGGTCTCTGCCTAAAAAAACACAGTCCGAACTCTCTTAAAATATGATTGTCGCTAAATCGTCCTGTTTTACCTGAGAAGCATTCGCCTCATCCGTATCGATATGCATCTCTGTTGTAAAAGACTCGTCTACACGAATCTTTACCTGATCTAATACTACACCTCTCTCATTGCCCACACGTACAGATACAAAATCATTATCTTTTAATCCTGCGGCTGCAGCGTCTGCCGGACACATATGAATGTGTCTTGCTGCTACAATACAGCCTTCATCAAGGTAGATAACTCCTTTTGGACCTACTAAAGCGATCGGTGCAGATCCGGCTGTATCGCCAGACTGTCTGACCGGGGCTTTAATTCCTAATGTACGAGCATCTGTTGCAGAAATTTCTACCTGGGATTTACTTCTTACAGGTCCTAAGATACGAACATTTTCAATTGCTCTTAATTTTAATCCAACAATTGTACACTGCTCGTTGGATGCAAACTGTCCACCCATTAATTCTTTTTTCTTTGTAAGCTGATATCCCTTACCAAATAACTTTTCTACATCTTCCTGGGTCAAATGGATGTGTCTTGCAGAGATTCCTACCGGTACTTTTACGACAGGTTTATTCGAATTAGTGCTTTCCATTGCCTGTAATACCATTCTGGTAATTTCTTCTACATTATTATAAGAATTCAAGATTCACACCATCCCTTATGTAATAGTCACACAGTCAGAGCTGCCTCTAACTGTGTGCATATGAAATGTTACTTATTTAACTGTTGGTAAAATCATCTCTACATCGCCGTGTGGTCTTGGGATTACGTGTGTAGCTACTAATTCGCCTAATGTACCTGCACTGCTTGCTCCGGCTTCTACTGCAGATTTAACAGCTCCTACGTCTCCACGTACCATAACTGTTACTAATCCGGATCCGATCTTCTCTGTTCCCACTAATGTTACGTTTGCTGCTTTGCACATTGCATCTGCTGCTTCAATTGCTGCTACTAAACCTCTGGTTTCAATCATTCCTAATGCTTCTAATGCCATAATTATTTCCTCCTATTTTATCTTTTTATTTGTCTTCAGGTACAAAATCCGGTGGATCCTGCCCGAGCATTTTAGGATCGGACGAAGGTTCCGGTTTTCCTTTAAAACGGCTGGCTGATAATTCAACCATTTTCACAATTTCAGGATGTGGATTTGGAAGTATTCCAACAGATACCGGCTTCTTGATCGCATTTGTGCTTGCTGCCTCTATCGACTGTCTGACTGCTTCCACTTTACCTTCAATCACCAATGTAACCAATCTGCCACCCAGCTTGCGCTCCCAGGTTGCCAGCGATACATCTGCCGCTTTACACATGATGTCAAGTGCATCTGTTGCAGCTACAACACCCGTGATCTCCATGAATCCATATGCATTACCCATGTCGATTCTCCTTTAATCTGTCCGGCAGTTCTCATCTGACGGACAGCACGTTCTTATTTCTTAGCCTTTGAATTTTGGAAGGATTTTTTCAACATCGCTGTGTGGTCTTGGGATTACATGTGTAGCTACTAATTCGCCAAGTTTGCTTGCTGCTGATGTTCCAGCTTCTACAGCAGCTTTAACAGCTCCTACGTCTCCACGTACCATAACTGTTACTAATCCGGATCCGATTTTCTCTGTTCCTACCAAAGCTACCTCAGCTGCTTTTGTCATTGCATCTGCTGCTTCGATTGCTGCTGTAAGTCCTCTTGTTTCAATCATTCCTAATGCTTCCTGTGCCATTATAATAATCCTCCTTAAGATTTCTATCTTGTAATTATGTTATATGATTTTTTAGTTTTTATCAAGTGCGCTGACCGTCAACATTTTCTCTGTGTCCGCTGTAGGTCTTAGAATAATATATTTGGATACAATACCTGTATGAGCCGCTGCGACTGCCTCTGCTGCCCGCATTGCCTCTTCCACATCAGCGATACTGCCTCTGAATTTGATAGTGACCAAAAGCGGTACCGGTAAAGCATCTGCATTTGCCGGTTTGTTCTTGTCAAATACCTGAAGGTGTACATTTGCTGCCTTACATCCTGCATCTGCTGCAAGGAAAGCACAAACAAGCCCAAATACCTCTAACAAACCTACCGCTTCCTGATTGTCACGTGTTGTCAGATTTTCCATAATCTATCCTTTCCGAATACCCTATTTATTGACAACCGCAATTTTAAGTCCAGTCATTTCCAGGTTCTTCTTTAATGCTTCGTTAATTTCTTCTAATGGATATTTGTCAGTAATTAAGTCTGCCATTGGAAGTCCGATGCCTTTTGCTCTCTTTAAGAAATCGAATGTAGTTGCGTAATCTCTTAAAGTGTATACCCAGGATCCTACTAATGTGATCTCTTTTGAACATAAGTCAAAATGTGGATTGATCTGTGCATCACCACCGTTGATGAAGAATCCCAATTCACAAAGTCCTCCACCATTGCGGATGAATTTGTAAATGTTAGCATGTGCTTTTGGATTTCCTGTACACTGGAATGCAAAATCTGCCAGATGTCCGTCAAAGGAATCTTCTACTGCTTTTGTCAGTTCTTCAATTCCTTTATGTTCCATAAAGTTGACTGTCTTTGTTGCTCCCATTTTCAGGGCAAAATCAAGTCTTGCCTGATTGCCGTCCACAGCTGTAATGTTTTCGATACCCATTGTACGGAGAACAGCGATACAGATCAAACCGATCGGTCCGCATCCCTGAACAACTACGCGGCTGTTAAAACGAAGGATTCCGGTTGTCTTTGCTCTTTCTACTGCATGAACTAATACAGCACAAGGCTCGATCAGGATTCTGGAATCTAAGTCTAAATCACTTACATTAAATACTGTGGATCCACCACGTACTAAAATGTAATCAGAGAACCAGCCGTTCAAATGAATATCATCATCCGGAAGTAATCCGTAAACGTCGGCTCCTCCTACGTTCTGTTTGTTCAGATCGAACATTGTAATATCCGGGTTATCTTTGAAGATCATACAGGTAACAACTTTATCACCAAGGTGAAGATCTTTTCCTGCTGAGTCTTTCTTAACATTTTTACCCATTTTAACGATCTCGCCGGTTCCTTCATGTCCTAATGCAACCGGGATCAGGCTGAATGGATCTCTTTTAAATTCGTGTGCGTCTGTACCACAAACACCACAACCTTCTACTTTAACAAGGATATCATCATCCCCTACTTCCGGCATAGGAAATTCTTTGATCTCAAATTTCTCTAACTCAGTAAGCATAGCTACATGTGCGGTAGAAGGAATTCCGGTTCCGGATGCCTTAGCTGCCGGTGCTGCACCTGCAGTACTTCCAGACATCTGATCCAGGATCTGTCTTACGATTAATTCAACATCCTGCTCTTTTACTGCCATTTTTATTCTCTCCTTCTCTTATCTGATGCAAAGGCTGTCTGACATTGTACAACGTCTGCTCTTTGTAAAGCTGTGTGCAGCTGTTAAACCTTCTCCGGTTCTGGAAGCAATTGTAAATGTACAATAGCCTTCTCCACCGAATCCTAATGCTGCATAGCTTGGTCCGTTTTTAACTAAGATAGCTGTATCCAATGCTCTTGCATAAGTAGTGATGTGATCCACATTCTTGGAATGGATATGAGCTGAATGACGGTTGCCATGCTCTAACCATACTGCTGTTTCCACACCTTCTTCGAAGGATTTCACACGAACCATGCCTAAGATAGGCATCATTAATTCTTCTGCAATCAATGGATGTTCTTTCTGTCCTTCAAATACGATACAACGGATTTCCGGTCCTACATTTACACCTACCATAGCTAAAAGTGTCTGTGCACTTCTACCAACACATTTTCTGTTTAATGCTCCCTTTGGTGTAAATACTGTCTGGACTAATTTATCCTGGATTTCTTTGCTTGCCAGATAGCAGCCGTTTTCAGAGATCATGTAGTTCATCAATTCATCTGCAACGCTGTCTACTGCAACGATCTCTTTCTCTGCGATACAAGGAAGGTTGTTATCAAAAGTACATCCGTTCACGATGTCCTGTGCTGCCTTTCTGATATCTGCTGTTTCATCTACTAATACAGGTGGGTTGCCAGCACCTGCACCGATTGCTCTCTTCCCTGAAGAAAGTACTGCTGTTACTACTCCAGGCCCACCTGTTGCTACTAATAAATGAATCGATGGATGTTTCATCATAATCGCACTTGTATCAAGTGTCGGAGCTTCCACTGTAACCGCGATATTATCAGGACCACCGGCTTCAATAGATGCCTCGTTGATCATGTTGATCGTATAAATTGTTGTTTTCTTTGCATTTGGATGTGGGTTAAATACAACTGTATTTCCACCTGCAAGCATTCCGATACAGTTACAGATAACTGTTTCAGATGGGTTTGTTGCCGGTGTAATGGCTCCGATCACTCCGAAAGGTCCCATTTCTACTAATGTAAGTCCCCTGTCACCTGACCATGCAATTGTACTGATATCTTCTGTACCAGGCACTTTATCTGCGGTAAGATGATGTTTGAGGATCTTATCCCCCACATTACCCATTCCTGTTTCGTTAACACCCATGTTTGCTAAAATTTCTGCATTTTCATGTGTTTTTTTACGGATCAGGGAAATGATCTGTTCTCTCTGATCTAAGGTCATGGTGCAAACTTTCTTCTGTGCTTCGATAGAAGCATTGATTGCATCATTCATATCCTTAAACACACCATGCATACCGGATACGCTTCCGGAAATCTGCATATTTGCCATGACTTTCTGTACGATGTCATGTACCATGCGTTCATCTACAGACACTTTATTACCTCCTTCAATGCGGATGCCCCATAGGCTGCCAGGTCTGAATCCTCCTGCGCACTGCCGCCGGAGACCCCAAGGGCACCGATCATGGTCCTACCGACCATTAGCGGTTCTCCGCCTCCTAAAATCATTACTTTGCCATTATTGCTAAACTGTAATCCATACAGATCCTGTCCCGGCTGGCAAAGTCTAGACAATTTTGCCGTCGACATCTGAAATGCTGTAGAAGTATAAGTTTTATTCACTGCAACATCGAAGCTGCCATGATAAGCACCATCCATGCAATGAACAGCGACAGGTCTTCCTGAAGCATCCGATACAGCAACAACGACAGCAAGTCCCATTTCTGCTGCTTTTTCTTCTACAGTCTCTAACTTCACTGCCAGTTTTAAAGACATAACCTCTTTTACGATAGCGTCGCCGACAATATTGTTAATTATTTTTTCCAGATTATTTTCATTCATATTATTTTAAAGATTCTAATACTTTTTTCGTAATAGCTGCTACTAATTCCTTGTTATCATCAACCTGTGCAGAAGAGCTGCATCCGCCACCACAGTTATGGCAGTTTTCTTTTCCTTTGTTCTGGCAAAGGTTTGCAGGATGACGTCCCGGAAGTCCCATTTTTCTTCTGATCTCATATAATTTAGCGATCTGTTCTTTATCGAATTCTTTTGGTCCGCCAAGCTGTTTTGCTTTGTATAATAACTCAGCATAGAACTCAACAGATTCCATCTTCATATATGCAGCCATAAGGTCTGTAGACCATGTCAATGCACCGTGGCTCTCTAACAATACAGCATCAAAGTGCTCTAAGTATGGCTCAACTGCATCCGGAATCTCCATTGTGGAAGGTGTTCCATAAGGTGCGATTGGAACACATCCTAATGCGATAACTGCTTCCGGCATGATCGGCTGTGTTAAAGGAATACCAGCAATTGCAAAGCTTGTTGCAAATGTTGGATGTGCATGAACTACAGCTCCTACGTCAGGTCTCTTTGCATATACTCTCATATGCATCTTGATCTCAGATGATGGCTTGAATCCTTTGTTTGCCTGGATCACATTACCCTGTGCATCTACTTTGCAGATGTACTCCGGTGTCATAAATCCTTTGGAAACGCCTGTTGGTGTGCATAAGAATTCATTGTCGTTCAGTTTTACAGAGATGTTACCATCGTTTGCTGCAACCATGTTACGGTCATAAATTCTCTTTCCTACATCACACATCATTTTTTTGATTTCGTATTCGTTCAGTGCCATTTTTTGTTCTCCTTTTTGGTTTTTATTTATTTGATTATTTTATATCAGGATATAAAATAACAGTTCGGATTTAATTGGTCCCTTCTTCCCAAGGCATTACCTCTCCCGGTTCCCGGAGGTATTCCAAAATATCAGAAACTCCTTCACCGGTCTTGGAGTTCACATAGAAAATTGTCTTACAGCCGGCATTCTGTAACCATCTGGTCGCAAGTTCGGTATCTGCATCTTCTTTATCGATCTTGGTCACGATTCCTATCACATCCCGGTTCACCATGCAGGTGATATTCGGCGGATATAAGGAAAACGGTTCTGTCGATGATGCCAGAAGTCCTACCACATCAGCTTCGTAAGAATATAACGCCAATGCTCTTCCAAGTTTTCCTGTCTGCAGATATTCCCCCGGTGTGTCTATGATCACGTCATAATGATTAATGTACTGTGTCTTCTTATATGTAATCTTCTCACCCCGAAGTGCCTGTGTCAGAGTTGTCTTCCCTGCTTCACTGCGCCCCATTAAAATGATCTTCTTCATATATATCACTTACGTGCGGGTTACAGGTGTGACCGCATACCCCAGCGTATTCTCCACATACTGCAAAATTGCCTGAATCGATGCCTCTACTTCTGACACTGTGCCTGTCACGATCACCGACCCTGAAAATCTGTCTACAAACCCAAGTTCTACACCGGCTGACTTAATCCCTATATCTGCCATGATGATCGCTGTCTCCGCCGGGCTGACCGTCAGGACGCCGATCGCAGCTTTCGCATATTCCACAGCAGGATTCAATCCCAGCTTCTGGTAAAGTATCGGATCCGGGTTGGCAATGATATGTGCCAAAGTAATCTGTTTACCAGGAACTAATTCCTGTATGATCCTTTGTTTGTTTTCCATGCTTCGTCCTCTCTTATCCCAATGACAGGATTCTCTTTATTCCGATACTATGATTATATTATGGTTTATTTATAAAGTCAACAGAAAACAACATTTTCTTTTGATTATTTCTCTTTATTTTTCATTATACATTATGTTTTATGTGGTTTTCACACTTGTTTTTAGTTGTTTTTATTGTTTTCTTCTTGTTTTATCTTTGTTTTTTCAAATTTCATATTGGAAAATAGTTTTTTATAGGTTATAATTATGGTAAAGTTTTTTGTTTCTTTTGCTTTCAATTCGTCTATATCAAGATATTTTGTCAAAATCACATTACCTTTCTTAGACAAGAAATTAATCTTAACATATTTCGAATGTATATCTGAATCACTATTATTGGTTAATTTTCCTTTTACATATCCATTAACAAATGTTGATTTTGCTTCGTCAACTTCAATCTGTATTTCATCGCTCGAATAAACATTCTGTTCCATTGTCTCGTATGTACCTTTTATAAAGCCAATTGATGCAACTGTTACAAAAATATAAAATGCCACAAACATTAAAAGATATTTTCCAAATGTTTTTAATCTACTCATAATTTATTACTCCAACTATAACCTTAAATATCTTTGTCTATTGTTTTATAATTTTCTAAATACTCCAGCAACTTTTCCTAATATCTCACAATTTGGTACTATTATAGGATCCATTGTAGAATTTTCTGGTTGTAGTCTTATATGGTCTTTTTCCTTGTAGAACGTTTTTACAGTTGCCTCGTCATCTATTAGAGCAACAACAATCTCACCATTCTCAGCTGTATTTTGTTTTTTTACAAGAATATAATCACCATTCATAATTCCTGCTTCTATCATGCTTTCTCCTCTAACAGTAAGCATAAAACAGTCACTATTACCAATAAAGTCTAGTGGTATTGGGAATGTATCTGTTATATTTTCTACAGCTAAAATTGGAGCTCCTGCAGTTATTCTTCCAACAACAGGTACTTCTACCATTTCTTTACCAGAATATACACTCTTATCTTCTGATTGTGCTGGTTTGTAAGGTTTACCGCCTCTTATAAGCTGTAATGTTCTACCTTTTTTATCTTTCCTTGATATATATCCTCCATCTTCTAGTCTTCCTAAATACGAATGTACCGTAGCTGTTGATTTTAAACCTACAGCCTTTCCTATTTCTCTTACTGATGGTGGATATCCATTTTCATTTAATTCAGTTTCTATGAATTTTAGAATGTCTTTTTCCCTTTTATTTAACTCTAAAGGATCTCTTTTTCTAGCCATACTAATCACTCCTAAAATAATTTCTGCAACTATATTATCATAAAAAAAGGCGTTTGTCAAACAGAAGTTTGTAACTTTGTAATTTTTTTCAAACTAATCTTCCCATTCTAGCAAATAATCAAATACTTTTACGGTGTCACCTTCTTGTACTCCTGCATCTTTCAGCTTTTGATTTACTCCTAATTCAGATAAACGTTTTTGGAAGTAATATAAAGATTCATTATCTTCCATATTTACTTTTCTCATTAATTCTCTTATTGCAGGACCATCTACAACAAACATATCATCTTTTCTTGTGATTGTATATGGTTCTTCCTCTTCTAATCTATATACCTTCCTTGGAGTAGTTTCCTCTACTATTTGCTCTTTTGGTAATGTCTTTAATACCTTTGCAACTTCATGCATTAATTCTTTTACCCCTTCACCAGTTGCAGCAGATATCTTAAATATTTCCAAACCTTTTTCCTTAGCAAGTTTCTCCAATCTTTCATATAAAGTCGAATCTTGCATTGCATCAATTTTATTTGCAACTATTATTTGTTTTCTCTGAGCAAGCTTTTTACTGTATTTTTCAAGTTCTTTGTTTATTACATAATAATCCTCAACTGGGTCACGTCCTTCTGCTGCAGAAACATCTATTACATGTAATAAAAGCCTTGTTCTTTCTATATGTCTCAAGAACTGAATTCCAAGACCAGTTCCTTCACTTGCACCTTCAATTAATCCTGGAATATCTGCTATTACAAAGCTTTCTCCATATTCAGGCTTAACAACTCCTAAGTTAGGTTCTAGTGTTGTAAAGTGATAGTCTGCAATCTTTGGAGTTGCTGCTGTTACAACAGACAGTATCGTTGATTTTCCAACACTTGGATATCCTATTAATCCGACATCAGCAAGTAATTTTAACTCAAGTATAATTTCTTTTTCTTCTCCTTCTTCTCCACCTTGCGAAAATCTTGGAGCTTGTCTAGTAGAAGTTGCAAAATGAGTATTGCCTTTTCCTCCTCTGCCACCACGTAGCACAAGAGTTTTCTGTCCTTTTTCAGACATATCAGCTAAAATTTCTTCTGTCTTAGCATCTTTTACAACAGTTCCAATTGGTACTTTAATATATAAATCTTCTCCACTTTTTCCAGATTTACGTGCACCTTCTCCGTTTTCACCATTTTGAGCCTTAAACTTTTTCTTGTATCTAAAATCTATAAGTGTGTTGCTATCTTGATCAACCTCAAAATAAACATCTCCACCTTTTCCTCCATCTCCTCCGTCAGGGCCACCTGCTGCAATGTACTTTTCTCTTCTAAAAGACACTGCACCATTTCCTCCCTTTCCAGAGCTTACATAAATTTTTGCATAATCTGTAAACATTATTTTATTCCTCTCATTCTTTTCGCCCAAAAAGGGACGTCCCTAGTGGGCAAAATAATCTAATTTCATTGCTTTCTTTACTTTTTTCATCGTCTCTTGTGCGACTTTTTGAGCCTTTGCTGTTCCTTCCATCAGTATTTTATCTACTATTTCTGGATGGTCTTCATAATATTTTCTCTTTTCTCTAATTGGTCTTAAAGTTTCTATTATGTTATGAGCTAGTTGTTTTTTACAAGCTACACAGCCACGGCTTCCTGCTCTACATTCTGTGCATACGTTTTCATATTCTTCTTTTGTTGAGAATAAGTTGTGATAGTATGCAACCATACATACATCAGGGTTTCCTAAATCGTCTTTTTTTATTCTCTTTGGATCTGTTACAGCGCTCATAACTTTTCTGGTTATTTCTTCTTCGCTATCAGATAAATATATTGCATTTCCTAGAGATTTTCCCATTTTCTCGTTTCCGTCTAAGCCTTTTATTCTTTTTGCTGATGATAAAACTGCTTCTGGTTCTATTAAAACATCTCCATAGATAGAATTAAATTTTCTAACAATTTCTCTGCACTGTTCAATTAATGGTAACTGGTCTTCCCCAACTGGTACCAATTCACCTTCGAAACATGTTATATCAGCTGCTTGGCTTACTGGATATCCTAAAAATCCATATGTAACACTTTCTCCGAATACATCTCTTTTTTGAGCTATTTCTGTTTTAACGGTTGGATTCCTTTCTAGCCTTGCAATAGTTACTAAATTAGAGTAAAACACTGTAAGTTCAGCAACTTCTGGTATCATAGATTGAATATATATTGTTGTCTTTTCAGGGTCTATTCCAACAGATAAATAATCCATTGCAACTTCTCTCACATTTTTTCTTACTTTATCTGGATTGTTAAAATTATCTGTTAATGCTTGCACATCGGCAATTAAAATATATGGATCATATAAACCTGAATCTTGCATTTCTACCCTCTTCTTTAAAGAACCAAAATAATGACCTATATGAAGTTTTCCTGTTGGTCTATCTCCTGTTAAAATTCTCTTTACTTTTTCCATACTTAATCAAATTCCTCCCTCTAAGTGTTAGATTAAACTCTATAAAGCATTGTCAAAAACTTTATCCAACGCTTCAAAAGCCATTATATATTTGCTTTTAATATTCCCATAAACTTCTCTTGATTGTTGTTCATCATAAATATGAGCTAATGAATTTCTAGCCAACATTATTTCAATCCATAATTCACCATCACTTATAATTCCATGTTTAAATCCCAGTTGAATATTTTCTCTGGGACTTCCAGTCTTATCTGAAATTCCCATATATTCTAAATAGTCTTTAATAGTTTTCCATGCAAGCTCAAAAGTAAACTCAAATCTGTGTAAAATTCCATCTATTGCAAGTTCTGTAGGCTCTTCTTGTAAAGCCTCTCTTAACCTATTTAAAGCATTTTTATAATCTTTTTTTCTTTCTTCAAATCTACTCATCAAATACCACACCATCTCTTTCTATAGAATTCAAAAATTCCTTTTTTTGCACATCTATAACAAATACTAAATCAATTTGATATGGTATCTCTATCATATCAAAATCATTCATTATATTAAACTTTGTTTTGGCATCAACATCATCCATTATTGCCAAGTCTATGTCAGATTCCTTTTTATAATCCCCTCTTGCTCTTGAGCCAAAAATTTTAAAAGTGTATTTATTGTATTTTTCTATAATCGATTTTATTTTATTAAACGATTGTTTAGTTAGTCCGATACTTCATATATAATTTCATTCCTTCTTAATGACCTCAATCTAGTTGAATTCTATTTTCAATTTTTTCACTTTATATATTATATAAGATTTGCCTTAATTTTACAATACTTCTGCGAAATCCTATTATTTTTTCTAGAATATAATTTTATATATTCAAAAAATCCTAACATCGGATTTCTCCAACATTAGGATTTCACATTATTTGCTTTCTGCTGTTGCTTTTTTTGTAGTAGCTTTTTTAGTTGTTGTTTTCTTTTCAACTTTTTTCTCTACTTTTTCAGCCTTTGGAGCTTCTATTTTAGCTGCCATAGCTTTTAATTCTTCAGCAGTATATACGCTAACTTGTTTCTTATCTCTTCCAAGTCTTTCGAACTTAACTGTTCCTGTTACTTTTGCATATAAAGTATCATCGCTTCCTATGCCAACATTTTTTCCTGGATGGAATTTTGTTCCTCTTTGTCTTACTAGAATGTTTCCAGCTGGAACAACTTGACCATCAGCTCTTTTTAGTCCAAGACGTTTTGACTCACTGTCTCTTCCGTTCTTAACACTACCTTGACCTTTCTTATGAGCCATTATGTTTCACTCCCTTCATGTTTTTATATTCTCTATATAATTATTATTTTGTTTCTGCTTTCTTCTCTGCAGCAACTTTTATAGATGTTATTTCAACCTTTGTGAATGGTTGTCTATGTCCTTGAGTTCTTCTTTCATTTTTCTTAGCTTTGTATCTGTAGATAACTATTTTCTTGCCTTTTCCATTAGCTAATACTTTTCCCTCAACTTTTACACCTTTAACATAAGGAGCTCCAACTTCTACTTTTTTGTCATCAGATACTAAAACAACTTTATCAAAAGAAACTTTCTTTCCTTCTTCAGCATCTAATTTTTCGAAGAATACAACATCACCTTCTGCTACTTTGTATTGTTTTCCACAACTTTCAATTATTGCGTACATTAATTGTACACCTCCCTTTATATGTATACTCGCTAAGCATAAAATACAAGGCATCTAGTTTATTTTTAATAATCTAGCATTTAGTGGCCCGACTCAGGCGGCTTACAGGCTATAATTTTATCACATAAATTTATTATTGTCAATGTTTATAGCTTTTTTCTTGTCATTTCTAATAAATCTAACTTTGTAAAGCCCATTACCTGTGTTTTACTTCTATCTTTTTTCAACTCTTTTTCTAGTAAATTCATTATATTTTTACGGTCTTGCTCTTCTTCCATATCTATATAATCTATTACGATTATTCCACTTATGTTTCTAAGCCTTAGTTGTTTTGCTATTTCCACTGTTGCTTCTTGATTAACCTTATATATTGTATTTTCCTTGCTTGAATTTTTCTTTCCTGTGAATTTTCCAGAATTTATGTCTATGGCTGTTAGTGCTTCTGTTTTATCTATTGTTATAAATCCTCCGCATTTTAACCATATTTTTCTGTCCTTCATTTCTTCAATTTGTTCAGCAATATCATGCATTTTGGTTAAATCCTCATTCTCATTTAAAACAACTTCGACATTTTCTTTGTCAATTTTCTTTAAATATTCTAATATTGTTTCATATGTATTTTTTGAGTTAACAATTACTCTATCTACATCAGTTTCTAATACACTTACTAAAAACTTTGATATTACATCATAATTTTGGAAAATTAGTTGTGGTCTTTTATTTTTCAAATTTTCATCATATGTTGCCTTTATCTTTTTCCATATCTCTATTAAATCAGCAACATCTTTTTCTATTTCAGCTTTTCCCTTGTCTTCGGCTGATGTTCTTAAAATTAATCCGTATTTACTGTCTTCATTTAATTCACTTAATATTTCAGAAGCTAGCTTTTTTAGTCTTGCTCTTTCTTCTTTGTTTTCAATCTTTTGAGAAACTGTTATAAAATCTACATTTATCATTAATACAGATAATCTTCCGGTTATGCTAATATGTGTTGATACTCTTGCTCCTTTTAGGTTTTCCTCACTCTTTTTTACTTGTACCAATACTGGCATATTTACTTTTAAATAGTCTTTTATTTTATATTTTTCAAGATTTTCGTCTTTATTGCCTGTCACATTACTTACCTTTGGTATTACATCTTTTATATGTATAAACGCATTTTTATCTTCTCCAATGTCAACAAAAGCTGACTGCATTCCTGGTAAAAGGTCTCTCACAATTCCACAATAAATATTTCCTTCATTAGCTTTAATAGATTCGTCATCATCATATTTCTCAATTAACTTACCATTTTCAACTAATGCTATTAAATTACTACCATCCTCATTTTTATTAATTATTATATCTTTCATTTTGTTATATTCCTTCAATTCAATCTATTCATTGCATTATCTATTCCGATTTTCAGAATTTCTTCAACTGCAACTTCTGCTTTCTCCACACCAATTTCTAGTTTCTTATATTCCTCGTCATCAACTCTTCCTATGACATAATCGACTAAATCAGCTATTTTCTCTTGTTTTCCTGTTCCGACCCTAACGCGTGGAAAATCGGTAGTATTTAACTCTTTTACCATAGATTTCATTCCATTGTGTGTCCCTGCTCCACCTTTTTTTCTTATTTTCATAGTTCCAGTTTCTATGTCTATATCGTCAAATATTGTTATTATGTCTTTTGCTTCTATCTTGTAAAATTTAGCAAACTTTTCCACACATTCTCCACTTGCGTTCATAAATGTTTGTGGCTTTAATAATATTACTTTTTTTCCTTCAATTACACCTGATCCAAATAGTCCATTAAATTTTTCTTTTTTTACTTCTATTTCGTATTTTGCAGATAATTTATTTATTACATCAAATCCCATGTTGTGTCTTGTTTTAGAATACTCTGGCTCTGGATTTCCAAGCCCCACTATCAAATACATAGTTTTCCCTCTTCTTAAAAAAATTTCACTTGATAGTATAGCATAAATTTTGACACATTGCAAAAAATATTATATAATTCCAATAGATTATTTTTATGGAGTAAATTATGGAAAATTTAAATTTTAAATCTGGCTTTGTTTCTATGTTAGGCAGAACAAATGTTGGAAAATCTAGTATTATAAATGCCTTAGTCGGCGAAAAGGTTGCAGCGGTTGCAAACAAAACTCAGACTACAAGAACTGCAATTAGGGCAATTGTAAATCGTCCTAATTCACAAATTATTTTTGTAGACACACCCGGAATACATAAACCAAAATCTAAGCTGGGAAACGTAATGGTGGAAACTGCTTTTGGAGCCTCTTTGGATGTTGATATAATTGTTTTTGTTATTGATGCAACTTCTGAGGAAATTGGCAGAGGTGATCGAATTATATTAGACAAGATAATAGAATCTAAGAAAAAATGTATTCTAGTGATTAACAAAATTGATTTAGTTGATAAAGCTCAAATTGCAAAATTAATCGAGCTATATTCTAACGAATATAATTTTCAAGCTGTTATTCCTATTTCTGTTACTAAAAATAAAAACTTAGATGTTTTGTTAGATGAAATTGAAGCTCACCTAAAACCAGGTCCTGCATATTATGATACTGAAGAATATACAGACCAAACCTTGAGACAACTTGCAGAAGAGACCATAAGAGAAAAAGCTTTGAAACTTTTGAATGATGAAGTTCCTCATGGAATTTACGTTGAAACAGATAAAATGAAATTTAGGAAAACTAAGACTGGCGAAGGAATTTATGACGTTTCTGCAACTATATATTGTTTAAGAAATTCACATAAAGGAATCATCATCGGAAAAAACGGACAAATGCTTAAAAAGATTGGAACATATGCAAGAGAAGACTTAGAGAAAATGCTAGATACTAAAATAAACTTGCAGTTGTGGGTTAAAGTTAGAGAAGATTGGCTAAATGACACAGCACTTATTAAGAAATTTAAATTACAATAATTTTTAGTATAAAAAACTAAAATTAGCAAAAGATAAAATTAGCTAGTATATTTGTTATACATTAGGAGGAGTCATATGATAAAAAAATTAGCATGGAATACTTTTAAAAACACTGGTAATATCAATACTTTTTTGGAGTTAATGGAAGTAGAAAATGTTGAAAGAGATTTACAAAAAAACGCACTTAATAATCAAATAAATTGCGAGAAGGATATTTATGGGAATAATAAAGACAAAGGGAATAATTCTTTTAGAAAGTAACATGGGAGATTTTGATAAAATGGTATCAATTTTAACTCCTGATATTGGTAAAATTGGTTGTGCTGCAAAGGGGGCTAGAAAACCTAAGAGTCCTCTTATGGCTGGCACCCAATTTTTAAGTTTTAGTGACTTAGTTG
>OGQB01001136.1_pt1 | contig 24060 bp, 21 predicted proteins | sample 1553071 | NCBI WGS metagenome assembly OGQB01 (sample SAMEA2580284, study PRJEB22360) | human gut metagenome | biome: human gut; feature: human-associated habitat; material: faeces | place: Denmark | collected 2008/2010
TGTCGCGCACGTACATCAACTCCTGCACTTTCTCGAACTTGTCCGAGATTTGCGAGGCTTCGGCCTCGTACAGGTCATGTGTGTACGAACCGACGCAGTTCGGGATATAGGAGAGGAAATCTAAAAAGCACCAGTTGCTCCCGCTGTTTGCCATGCCCGTGTCTGCCGGAGGATACCACCAGCAGAGAATGAGCGACACGGCCAGCGGTCTGAAGAGCTTCATCACGTCCAAAGGCTCGTGCTTGACCATCATTTTGTACGCCATGCCTGCCGCCATGACGATAGCGAACAGGGCGGCCAGCGCCATGCACATCTGCAATATCCACCAAAATGGACCTTGCGAGCCGGTAAAGGTCGCGTCGGTCAGGAACTCGTTGGTCTGAAAAATCACGTCGTCGATCTCCTCTTCCAAGAGGTCGATACCGAAATCCGAAAGAATATTTCCGTCTGCCATAGGTTATATGCTTTTAGTTCCCTCTGTTTACCGTCTCGTCTCCGTCGCCCGTTCCAATGCCGCCGTCCGACTGTGAACCTCGCACCGCAAGGCGCGATTCGTTCCAGCGGCTCATGGCGTTTCTGACGACGCTGCTTTTGTCCAAGGTTCGGTCGGCGGTTACGTTCAGCAATCCGTCCGTGGCCGTGGCGTTCTGTCTTCGGGCAAGGTAGCCGACCAGAATCTCGTTCTGCCGTACCACGTCTTCGTAGATCCGCAGGTATTCTTTCTTTCGTTGCGCATTGGGCATATAAGCGTCCTTCGTTGCGTCGATGGCACACTGGTACACATGATAGTATTCCGTCCACCGCTCCTTGTCGTCCGTCGTGCCCCCGGCAAGGAGAATCCGGTCTATGTTGCGCTGAAACCGCTCCATTTGAGCGTTTATCTTATCGCCCTCGGCCAGCCATGCGAGGTCAATCTGCCGGTCGGCCACGTTCAGCGCCTCGATTTCGGCACGTTTGACCAGAGCCGAGTCAATGGCTTCCGCTTCATCTGTCTGATTGTAGAGATTGACACCCGCCAGCGTGCGGAACGACAGTTTGTTCTTGCTTGCCGCCGACTTCTTGTACTTGTTATGCAGCAGCGTGTAGTAAAGTTCGGGCGACAGAGCGCCCGTACCGGTTTCCATGACCGTAATCTGGTTCTGTTTCGGCGAGTCATGGTTGTAAGTAACCGACTGCGCCTTGACACCGCTCGTTGCAACTGCTGCAACCGCCATGAGTAAGAGAGTTCTGTTCATATTAATTTCCGGTTATTCATTATTTTACAGTTATTTATATCGTATAGTCATACTTTGAGGGCCTGCTTCAAAGCCGTAAATATTGGTACTCATTCCTGACTCGTTTCTCTCCCTGCGAGAAATGCGTCTCGTCTTTTTCAATGCAAATACATTTTCTATGCGTATAGATACAGGCAATTGCGGTGCTCATGCTCCCCGATGCAAAATCAAGGACAGTATCTCCTTCCTTTGTGTATGTTCTTATCAGATACTGCAATAATGCAATCGGCTTTTGGTTGACATGAATCGTTTTGCCTTCCGATTCCGCTGTTTTGAAGTATATCACACTTCGTGGATACCTTGTCCCTTTGTTTTCATTTCTGAATGTAGGATTGGGGACATTGTTTATTCCTGTCCAATTGCTTCCTCTCTTCGTGCGATTCCCGTAAGGCTCACCTTCCTCCATGATGGGATAATAAGGGGTTCTACCTTTACCAAAGACACTTATTAGCTCATGTGCTTTTAGAGGTTGTTTTTTAGCGAGAAGAAAATTGCTTGCTTTTGACTTTTCCCAAACCCAGTCATATTTAAATTCCTCTAAATTACCGCAGCGTAGAAGGCTGCTGAACGGTTCGCTGCCAAATAAGACCGTAGGTGCATTTTCTTTCCTGACTCTCCTGATCTCTTTCCACATTTCCGGGAATGGTATTATTTTATCCCACTGTGAAGCTGTGATTCCAAAGGGGGGATCACATAAAACCAAGTCGATACTTGATTCCGGAAGAAAAGGCATTACTTCAAGACAGTCGGCTTTATATAACGTAATGTCTTTTGCAAAAACAATCTTTTCCATTGCATCAATCTAAATGTCTCTTTATCCCTTGGTTATAATCCCAATAGGCTTGTTCGTACTAAAAATTCTTTCTCTGTTTTTATTTCCCGATGTCGATGGCATGGAAGTCAAACTCCAACCTGTAGATAGTCTGTCTTCTTTCCCTTTCATCGTTCATTAATAATCCAGCCGTCCCGCTTTGCGCCATCGTCCGAAAGCTCCGTCGATAATCTCCTTGACCTTGGGACGGTAAATCTTCGCTTTCCAGTAACCGATACGCACCTGTATGTACCGCCATGTCTCGATATACGCCCGGTTCAGGTGTCGCTCGATGTCGTCCAGCGACGTGTTCACCGCTTCCAGTACCAGCAGCAGGTCGGAGGTCGAGCAGGCCGCCGCCCCGGTGGCATACAGCACAAGGTCGCTCACCGACTTGTAGAGCTGCTCCCCGTCATTGGCGATGTCCCGTATTGCCTTTTCGTTGATGGCCAGTATCACGGCATCGCCGGGGTCGATGCGTCCCCGTTTCACGATTCTCTCGTTGAAGTCCTCCAACAGTTTCTTGTAATCGCCGATACGGTCGCTGACCGCCGTATAAGTGCTTTTCACGTTCAGTACCGTCCGCAAGGACTGGTACATCACGTCGATGACATCGAAGGCACGGGTGTAGCGATCCAAGTCCACATTCAGTTCCTTGTACTCGCCGATCTCCTTGCGGCTGTATTCGTGCAGCAGCTTGTTGCTGTATTCCAGCGTACTGCGGGCCAGCAGCAGGCTCCGCTGTTTCTTGTGGTCGTTGATGTAGGCTTCCACTGACACGATGTCGAAGGTCCATTGCGCCTTGGCGATGCCGGGCAGGAGAACCAGCAGCACGACTGTCATCAGCAGGGCACGTTTCATGGCCGCACCTCCTTTCCGCTGTCTTTGCCGTTTCCGTTCCGCAGGTTTCGCGCATTCTCCACCCAACGTTCGTGGCATTCCTCCACGAGCGTCAGCCTGCGTCCCTCGTCCATGTCCAGTTCGGGCAGCACATCCTTCAGCACGTCGATGATGCTCCGCTTATAGTGCATCATCTTTTCCAGCGACACGAGGTCTGCATATATTTTTGTAATCCGGGAATCCACTTCCCGTGCGATTTCGAGCCGGTCGCTCGACCACAGCAGATGGTACACCTCCCCGGTCGGAGTCTCTTCCAATGGCGGGGTACGGGCGTATTCCGTCGTGATCTTGCACGAAGGGTGTTCCCGTGCAATCTCCGCAATACGGTCGTTCACCAGTTTCGTTTTCTCCGCGTCCGACAGGTTCGGGTCGAGTGTCAGCACGTCGGCTACATACGTGTCGGTATATTCCGTGGTCAGTTCCCAACTGATCTGCACGATGGCACGGTGTATCTTGATACCGAGGAAATATTTCGGTTTGCGGGCTATCGAGACCGTCGCCTTGAACGTGATGACCCCGTTGATGTTCGGCATGGTCGCCTTACGGACATAGGTGTAGCCGTTCCACGCCCCGCCGTCCTGCCATGACAGGCTGTAAGCCGTCTTACAGTCCTGCATGATGGCCGGTATGCGGTAATAGTCGTCCGTTGCCACATCGTTATCGCCCGCCGCCTCGGCTTTTGCGTCGGTGTATTCCCGTTGTTTCTTCTGCCATTCGGACAGCTCGCTTTTCAGGCGGTCTATCTGTGTTTTGTTCGCATTGTACTGCTGTCGGTACACCGCCGCATCTTCCACGCTCGCCTCGGCGATTTTTTTCAGCAGGTCGGCATTCTCATTCTCCAACGCATTGATTTGCGACTGAAGGGCGGCCACCTGGTTCTCCGCCTCCTGCAGCATGGCGTCCAACTCGGACAAGTCCAATTCGTTCTCCGTAACCGTGGTCTGCATGGCACACTCCTTTGAATGGGCGTTCAGGGATTTGCCGCACTTTCTGCACTTGTACTGCGTCGTGCCCTGACCAAGCGTAGCCCCGTCCGAGCAGGTTACGCTGATGGTCACGCTCTCGCAGCCCTGCAACTTCGCAGCGTCCGTCGCCTGATAGTAGTTCCGCGCATCGGATGCGATATAGTAAGTATAACCCTCCTCGTTGTCGTTGAACTCCAAGAGGCGGGCATTGAGTTGCGCCTTGAACGTGTTCAGGTCCATCGAATAGGAATCGAACACCTCCTCGTAAATGATTTCCTCCCGGTTCCAGCTTTTCTTCACATGGATTTCATAGGCATAGGCTTTCTTCGTCTGTTTGCCGCCCCGACTGATGATGTAACCGTTCTGCCAGTAGTCGATGGTGTAGGTATAGCCGTCGTTCTGACTGTTGAGCAGCTGAACCCGGCTTCTCGACCAACCGGCGTACCGTTCCGAATTGGCGAGAACCTGCTCCCGTTGCGAGGCATTGGGATAGAAGCCGGGATCGGTCGTCTCGAAACGTGTCCACTCTCCGCCGTTCAATATGCTGTTGTCGTCCGTCGGCGGGTAGTAATCGCACAGGGCGATACTCCCTTGCTCGCGACGGGCGATATACCACCGTTGCGTGTAGTAGTTTCCCGCTGTCTTGTCCAGATAATCTGTCATCCACGAGGTAAGGTCGTAGTTGCTGAAATCGAACAGTCCCGCCACGTTGTCCTCTCCGCCCACCATATCAATCAGCAGACCTCCGAGGTCATGTTCCGCCTGCTCGAAGAGCGCACCGTAATGGTCATACAGGTCGATGACCTTGCTGACCCTGCCGCCCATCAGATCATGGAAAGAACTGGTCTGCAGCAGGACGTCACCGATATTTCCGATACCAGCCGAGGCGAGACCGACACCCATGTTGTAGAGGTTGTCGATGTCGTGTTGCAGGTTTTCTTTCGTAAAGTTACCCGGCACGCTGGCGAGATCGTCCAACATACGTTGCCAGTCGATGTCGCCCACTTCCGAGAGTTTCAGCAGAGGGGCGATGTTTCGGTTGATTTCCAGAAACACGATGTCCGAAAAGCCCAGCGTGCTGTTCGTCACCACACTCTCGAACTGCATACACAGACTTTTCGTCTCGTCGCAGATTTTCATCAGGTAGCTGCCCCAGTAGATAGCCGTTTGAGGCGAGCGGAGCATCAGTTTCGCCACCACCCATATCTTCGGCATGATTTTCTCCGAGACCATGCGGTAAATGCGGCGGTAGTAGTAATTTTCTGTACTGCTATTCCAGATACCGAGGTCGGAAAAGGCTTTATGCTCCAAGAACTTGGAGGCAAAAATCCCCGCCGTAGCCACTTCCGCCGCATTGTAGTGCTTGAGAATGTCATCGACCTGCTCCCGGTAATAGCTTTCCGCCACGGCTTCCGTACCGAAAGCGGTAGCCATTGCCGCCACCGTGCGTGCGTCGTAGTTCACGCTGTAATACTGCGCGTGGACCTGCTGCACAACGGCGAGCGACAGGAGTATAAGGATAAGTGACAGCCGTTTCATCATGGATTCCTCTCCGGTTAAAAACAGATATCCGTCAACGGTGCGTCATGCCTCTTAGTGCACGTATCAGTCCGTCGGCCTCATATACGGCGGAATTTGCCACCAGACGGTGATGTATGAATACCTCCTTGGCGATCTCGTACCTGCGTTGTTCCCACTTCGCCTCTTCTTCCTCGTCCTGTACGGAATTTTCTATGCCGGCGTATTCGTCCAGTTCCTTACCGAGCATCCCCAACCGGAGATTGTATCTTTCCAGAACATCCTCTATTTCCTCAATGCTTTTTCTTCCCATGTCGCGTACCCTTACCAAGTCCTTTCCGGGCCATTGGCACAAATCCCGGATGGTCTTGATGTCGAACTCACGGAATATCCGCTGGATACGGGCTTCATATTTGCTCCCGAACTCAAGTGTCTTTACACTTTGGCTAATGTCTATCTTTTCCATTTTTGTAATTAATGATTTGATTGTTATTGTTTTACATGAAGGTTCAATACCTGCCCGGCCTCGTTGACCTTTTGGGCGAACGGCAGGGACTTCCCGATACCGCTGGCGTTCCAGTCCCGGCAGTACGCCTCAATAGCTTCCTGATGACTGCACCGCAGTTCCCGTTTATAGAGTTTCAAGGCTTCTTTCTCCGCCCGCTCCGTGGTGTAGGTCATGTAACATTCTCTTGGTTCTTCTACACCGTACACGCCGCTGGTCGTTCCCCGGCGGATGAACACCTCGCGGAAGAAACTGCGCCCTTCCTTGTTTTCCAGCCGGTTGATGGTGAATATCTTCTTGCAGTCCACGTCAGTAAGGCCGAGGATAGCCTTGATTTCATCGAACCGCTCACGGAACTTGCTCTGGTCGAGCAGCATCACCACGTCCGAGTTGTTGATGATGGCTTCCTTGACGATAGGGCTGCCGATGATGTCCTGTATCTCCTGTGTCACCACGCCGACCGAAGCCCAGAACTTACGGGCCGTCTTGTACATAAACTTGATGTATTCGGCCATGAGCGGGCTGGCAATCGCCTTCCACGCTTCCTCTATGACCAGGACTTTGCGGTTCTTCTTGATACGCATCTTCTGTAAGAATACGTCCATGATAATCAGCGTGACAAGAGGGAACAGGAGAGGATCATCTTTTATACTGTCGATTTCGAAGACGATGAACGTCTCATCAAACAGTGAACTGTCCATGTTCTCGTTCAGCGTCTTTTCATGATTGCCTCCCCGGTAGAAGTCCTTCATCATGTAACGGTACGTCGAGATGTCGATGCCCGAAATGTGGTTCTCGGTACAGATGTCGGGGATGCGCTGCACGGAAAACTCATAGAACGAGTTGAACGACAGCTCTTCCACTTTTAGCTCCTTACGGCGGCGTTCCATCTCGTCGATCATGCGCTCGATACGCCCGGCCCGCTCTCCTTCGTCCTCGTCCCGCTTCTCGGTACGGTTACGGTCGTCGATGAGCAGCCCCTTACGCAAATCCTCCCGTTGCAGGGGCGTGAAGCCGTCGAAACCGTTGAAATAGGTGTCGTAATACTCCGTGATGACCTGTTCTATCAGGCGGTCCTCCGTCTTCGTGACCGTACCCTGCGAGCCTTTCCAGATGAGCAGTACGAGGTTTTTCAGGAAGCCCGTTTTCTCCACATTCATTTCAACCCGGTTGATGCGGAACGGGTTCATGGTAATCGGTCTTTCCTCGGTATAGGAAATGTACTTGCCGCCGAGGTATTCGCAAAGGCCCTCGTAGCTGTTACCCGTATCGACCATCACCACGTCTGTGCCCTGCTCGTACAACTGGCGCACGACAGAGTTCATGTGGAAGCTCTTGCCGCTGCCCGAAGGCCCTAAACAAAAGAAATTCGAGTTGTCCGTCAGTTTGTTTTTCCCTTCCTTTCCCGTGATGTCGATAGCTACCGGCACGCCTTGGCGGTCCGTGTAGTAAATTTTCAGCGGTGTTTCTTCGCTGTGCTGTATGTGCTCCTTATACATCAGGCACACCGCCGCGTCACCCAGCGTCAGGAAGCGGTCATAGTCCTCGTTCATGCCGTAGCAGTTACCCGGAAACGAGTTTACGAACAGTTCCAGCTGGTTGTACGCCCTTTTGGAAATATGGATACCCATACGTCCGAAAGCATTCTCCAAATGGTTCGTGCATTTTTGCAGGTCCGTACCAGTCGGTACGGCGACAATCAGGTTGAAATGAGTGTACACGAGCTGCTTGCTTTCCCGCGCGATGACCTCCTGTACCCGCTTGATGTCCTCCACGGCCATCTGGTTGCTCGGATTGGGAATACTGGCGTGCCGGTTCTTCTTTTTGTCCAGCAGGGCCAGTTCCCTTTTCTGATTGGGCAGGAAGACAATCTGGTTATAGATGACAGCCTCCGCACTCGGAATGCTGTCAATGGCAGCCAGCAGGTCCACGGGCATATCCGTGTTATTGACCTCTATATTGGTATAAGGTCTTATCAGTGAAGGCAGTGCGGCGCAGTCCACATCGACAAGACTATATACCTTGCAGCGTTTGTCGCCCATCGAGACTGTCTCGTCGTCTGCCTTGAAGTTGGTCATCGACACGATCCGGTCCTTGAAGTTCATGGCGAAATAGCGGTCCACGTATTCGCTCGCCTCGGCTTTGTTCAGGAACTTGGCCTGTACCCCGGCATCGTGCAGCTGGTCATGCACTTTGCGGATCTTGACCAGAAAATCGCGCCACTTCTTGTTGTCGAACGAGAACAGTCGGCTCTTCTTCGCCTCCTGTGTGATAGTCAGGTAACACACGCTGTCCGTGTAGTTGCGCCCCTTGAAGTAACGGAAGTAGGCCGACGAGAGGAACTCGTGTTTGTCGCCCGTCTCGTTCTCGAACTGTTTCCTGACGAAGATGTCCTGTTTGTGCAGGGCATATCCTTCGCCGAGCGTCTGTGCGAGGGCGGTGAAAAGGTGCGTGAACTCATAGTAGCTGTCAATGTTCGCGCAGTATTTTTGCACGGGGTTCTCTATTTTCAGGATAGCAGAATATTCGCCCGTCTTGGTATAGAGCACGCCCACGCCGTTCGTCTCTTCCACGGAAAAATAGATGTCCTGAAAGATACGCTTGCGCTTGCCTCCGGTACCGAACGCATAGACCGACAGGGCCATGCCGGCACACAAGGCGATAAAAAGTAGAATGATGTACAAAGTCATCTTAAAATACGATAAAAAAGGCCGGGCCGCCCGGATTTCAGGCGGCCGGCCCGCGTTCAACATTCAACAAGACCACACGTTGCCCGTGATGGTTTTTCTTTTCTTCTCACAGCTTCTTCGAGTGGGCGTAGATATACACCCCGCGCCCGTCTTTCTTGGTATGCAGCCCTTTCCGCTGTTTGAGCATGATAAGGGCGATACCCGTCGAGACGACCGCAACCAGCACGACCAGTCCGACCACGAACCCTGCGAGACAGTAGGCGATGATAAAGCCGACGATGGCTCCGCCGGCAACGCCTGCCGCCCAGTAGATATAGCGTCCCTGGATGCCCATGAACTCCAAAGGCCGTTGAAGACCTTTGAACAGCGGGTAGTCAGGGTAGCGTTCGTCCTTGCCTTTCATCGTGCGGAAGGTTTATGCGCCGATACCGAAGAACATCGGAAGTGCTTGTGCGGCAGCGATTAAGAAAATACATGCGCCCACGACCATCATGATTTTCTTCTTCACGTCCTGTTCCTCGTTGTGTGGGCTAAGCACCCAGCGCCATACCCACCTTGCGGTGGGCGGTTTCCGAGTACTCGCCCCCAAACCGTACTTACATGTCTCCATGTATACGGCTTTCCATTAGTAACATTACTCTTTACCATAGTTCTGAATCATTGAGTTGCAGTCCTCGCAGACAACAAGTGTCTTGCGATGTCTTTGGAGCATCAGTTTCTCCCACTCATTATTGCCTTTCAGCTTGGTGAGTGTCCTCACATGGTGCATGACTACTTTCCCATCCTTACCACAAAGTTCACACCGTCCATCCTTCAACCTTTCCACAAGGCTCGGATATGGCACATACATGGTCTGTGGCAGTTTGTCATAGTCAACATCGAACTGCGCATTTCTCTTTTTGAAACCCTCATTGTAGAAGACTCTGTACTTCTGCTTTCCCTTGGCATCGTTGTACGGAATGACAAAGTCCTTGTCCTTCTGATACTTCTGGCGAACTTTCCTTGCGGAAGTGTTCAGTTTCCAGCCAAGTGTCTTGAACATACTCATCTTCATAATGAAGGCGAAAGATGCACATTCTTTGGACACGTTTGCGGCAAGTGAATAGTAGTTGTAAAGTCCTCTGATTTCCGCATTGTATTGGGCAAGAATATCTTCGGGCTTCATTGGAGTCATATATCTGCGAGGCTTTGACCACCAAATGTCTTTGCCGTCAATGTTTCTGACCTCCAAAGCGTTGTATTCAGTGAGCTTCTTTTGTATCACAGCCGAGTTAAGGGTTAACACCACTGCGCCGTTGAAGTCTCTTTTGAGTACTCCGTCCCTGTTCCTTTTCACTGCATCTGACTTTCTGATGAAGATTTCATATCCAAGGAATTTTGCCTTGTCTTGTGCATGTGTTATCAAAGTTTTCTCGTCAGACAATTCAAGTTTGAGTTGTTCTCTCATGAATTGGGTGATGTCCGCTTTGATGGTCTCGCATTCAGACTTGCTTCCGATAACCGATATAAGGAAATCGTCCGCGTATCTTACATACTGCAATCTTCTAAAGTCCGCATCCATTGCATCCTTGTGAGGAGTGGACAGCATCTGTTTGCTCAGTTGGGCAATTTCATACAGATAGTTTTTCCGCATCTGCTCATCGGATGTTTTCTGCAACTTCTGTTTCAGCCTGTTCTTCTTATTGTTCAAACGCCAGTATTCGGGATTGATGCTGCGTCTGTCACCTTTGCGGAATTTGGCTGCGTACTCCTTGATGTACTTGTCGAACTTGTCAAGATAGATGTTAGCCAATATAGGGCTTACAATTCCACCTTGCGGAGTTCCTGAATACGTCTTGTTGTACTTCCAATCCTCCACATACCCTGCATTGAGGAATTTACGGATAAGCCTGAGGAAGCGTTCGTCTGATATGCGCTCACGAAGTATGCTTATCAGTACATTGTGGTCGATGTTGTCAAAGAAGCCTTTGATGTCTCCCTCGATAAACCACTTTGCTCCCGCAAAAGACTTCTGTATCATACCCAATGCCGTGTGGCAGCTTCGGTGCGGTCTGAAACCATGTGAAGTGCCTTCAAAATGACCTTCATAAATGGCTTCAAGCAGCAGTCTAACTACCTCCTGCACCAATTTGTCCTCGAATGAGGGAATACCGAGCGGACGTTTCTTGCCGTTCTTCTTCGGTATGTACACTCTGCGTGCAGGGTGGGGTTGGTAACTTTCGTCCTTTAAGGACACAATCAATCTTTCAATCCTTTCAAGACTCATCTCATCGATGGTCTTGCCGTCAGTTCCGGGTGTCATGTTGCCTTGCTTCGCATAGATGCGTTGGTAGGCTACAGCGAACATCTCTTCACTGAACAGATACCGATACAGTCGCTCGTACTTATAATCCGAACTTTGACTGTGGTCACTTAGAGCTTTTAATACTCTTTCTGATTTTTCCATACGTCTTACACGTTTTCAAAATTTGTATTAAAACATTACTAACTGTTCCCCTTCGCCATGTACAAGGCGTTACCTTGCTCGGACTACTATGGGAACTCCGTTACCATATTGGATATTCAAAGCCAAAGCTCATAGCCACTTTCATGGCTTTCCAACTTAGGTAATCTCCGTTTAGCTGCATGATAACTATTAGCACGACAGATTGTCGGATACGACTTCCGCCCTTTTCTCCGCTTACTGCGGTTGCGTTGTGGCTGGTTCTTTGCTATAACACCAATGACGTTGTCTAAGTGCCACAATGCGACGTTTGTAAAAGCCTTCCGTCGCAGCTACATCTTTTGTCGCTGGGCTATCGTTCAATCAGTATGGACTTTATCCTCATATCTGTCTTTCTCCCTCGCAATTCAGTCGCAGTCTGGCTTTTGACTGACTTATTGCTTTCCCAAAGTGCTATTTTCACCTTTAGGTTTCCCCTCGGGCTTATTTGGGTGGAAGTAGGTCACTTGAACCCTGACCTATCCTCTTGCTAAAGAGGTATTTATCATGCAACCATTACGGACGCACTCATGGCGATGTACACCGAGATAGCGCCTACGATAGCCACAACACCGGCAATGGCGTAACACAGTTTGACCATGATGGGAACGTACTTGGCGATTTCCTCCGTCACGGTAGCCAGTGCAGTCGTACCGGCGGAATAATCGCCTGCGGAGTTCTGGGCCATGACGGCCGTCGTGCCACACAGCAACATCAGTGTGAGCATCTGTACTTTTTTAGCAGAAAACATTTTTTTCATTTGTCTTTTTGTTTTTTGAAACATGATTATTTATTTTAGGGTAAGTATTGCAGTTCTTTCGAATCGTTATGGCGGTACTTGATTCCTGCCTCCCGTTTCTATATGCGATAGCCGAAAAAGGCAGGAAAGACGAGGAACGCACCGATCAGGAACAGGCACGCGCCCACAAGCGTTACGACGGACTTGGTAATGCCGTCCTCGCCCGTGTTCATCTTTACGTAAATCTGGAATCCGGACACAATCACACAAATCCCGGCGATGGCACAACAGAGAGCTTGGACGTAAAACATCATTGTTACCACGTAGTCGTGCATCGTCGCCAGCGCATCCGCACCCCAACTGTAATTCACGCTGCCGCTTTTCGCCAGAGCTGAACAGGGGATGATGGAACAAAGCGCACATAGTATCTTTTTCGTTTTCGACATCTTACAGCTTATCTTTGACCGGTCTCCATTTCAGGCAGGGACGGTTGTCCAAGCGTCCTTTGGAAATCAACGCCTTATACATCTCTTCGTCGGTAAAGCCGTCGGACAGGTAGGGAGCGATCTCTTCCATCTGCGCCTCCGCCTTGGCCTTCAGCCTTTCAAGCCGCTCTTTCGCGGCTGCCTCCTTTTTCCCTGTATCGCCGTCTTGTACCGCAGGCGGGGCAGCTACGGCTTCCGTGTCGCATGTCTCATTTCCGATACTAAACCCGGTCTCGTTCTCCGAAACCTCGACACTCTCTTCCGTGGCATCCATCGGACCGAGGTCGAAAACTTCTTCGTCAGTCTTCTCCGTTCCCTTCTTTCCATACAGGTCACGGGTAATATTGACCGCGTAATAGACGATGTACAGCACCGTCAGTACAAGGGCGAATATAAAGTATGAACTCATCTGTTTTAAGTATGAAATTAAACTTTAATTGAACTTTGAAAGTACAAAAGCAAAGAAAAGTATTATATTTGATATAATGAAAACTCTTTATATCAAACAATATTTTATTACGTAGAAATAAGTATGAAACATATAAATTGAACTTTAATTTCATACTTTAAGGCGAATGTACCGGGAAAAACGGGCATAAAAAAAGCCCTTCGGGAGGAGAGCTTTCAAGGGAGGGGTAACGATAATGCCTTACCGTTTCTTTCCGCGCAGGTAATCGTTCAGGTCCTTGTACTCGTGATAACGGAGTGCTTCGTTGTGCACCCGCTTGCCGTACATGCCGGCGATGGTCTCTTCCGTTTTCTGTCCGGCGAGATCATTGTCGAGATAACAGTGTATTTCCTCGTACACCTGCAAGTGTTCCAAAGCCTTTTTCAGGTTGTTCACCGAGTTCATCACGAGGTAATCGCAAGGTGCGCCGATGCAGACCGTATCATCACCCGTCTGTTTCAGCGTCAGGTAAGAGAGAAAATCCATGAAGCCTTCGAACACGCAAACCCGGTTCTGTGCTTCACTATGAGAATGCCTGATGACAGAGATGTCCTTACACCGGATACAGCCCTTATAATAAGGATTGCGAACCTCGTACCCGCCCGCCACGTTACCGAAGGCAAGGGCGAAGTAGCGCCGTTGCCGCAATTCATAATGGACCTCCCGGCAGAACATGCGGCCGATGTCTCCGTCGATTCCACGGGAATGAAGGTACGAGAGCAGCGCATGGTGCTGCAACGGTACGACGAGCACGTCCTTCATGTCGGCTTCGACGGGTCGGGGCGTTGTCCCCGGAATCCGCACCCTTTGTATCGGGATAGCGTTCTCGTGCTTCCCTATATAGGCAAGCACTTCGCTCACGCTGTCCGTCTGGTAAAGGTGTTTGCCCAGTTCCACAAGGTCTCCGCCCGTCGCTGCGCCAAAGTCATACCATTCGTTGAGCCGGTCATTGACCTTGAACGACGGGGTACGCTCATTGCGTAGCGGCGACAAATACCAGTATTGTTTCGATGTTACACTCTGGGGGTGGTAGCCGAGACTGGCAAGATAGTCCACGATACGCAGTTGTTTTGCTTCCGCTATGGTCATGTCATTTTCTTTTCACTTGTTTTCAAAAAACGGTTTACTTTGGTTTTTCTCCTATATATACCCGGACCAAAGTAAACTAAATTATTTTTCACCTTCTGCGTCCTCGCATTCTTCGTCGAAAAGCAAGGCTTCGGTCGGGGTCACATCGTAATAAAAGAGCTTGTCCCGTTTGACGATCAGCTTCAGGTTTTCCGTCAGGTACTGCAGCAGTTTTATCATGACGCTGCGTCCCCGTTTGAACCCGATAGCCTCATAGGAGGCCATGAGAGCCTGCAGTACGTTCTCGAAACCTTTGATGGGCCTGTCCCCGAAAGCGGCGGAAAGCGCCTCCCGGTGCTGCTCGATGGACAAATCCATGAAGCTGCTCCGGGCCTTCGGTCTCACGCTGCCATCAAACGAATAGTTATCCACCATGACCGGCAATCCTTCGTCATCAACGGAAAAAGCAAACGGTTTGAACTCCTTCTCGCGGATATGCAGCGCATGAACTTCACTGATAACGGGATTCTCCGCACTCTTGGTGATGACCAGCACCGTTTCCGCCTTATTGCTCATTTCCGTGCCGATATGCCCGCGCACATTGTTGTCGCCTTTATTCAGGTGCAGCACACAATGGATATGCAGGTCGTATTTCGACGACCATTCCATCATCTTGTTGATAACCTCCACCGATTCGCTGGTGCTGTTGATGTCGAGCATCAGGTCGCGGATGCCGTCAATGATGACCAGCCCGTACCCTTTGTTCTGTCGCAGAGCGTAGTCGATGACCTCAATACGCACGGCCGGCGTGTATTCCCGCAGGCAAATGAAATCGAGATTCTCGTTGTCGGTTGTGGTGGGCAGCCCCGCCAGGCGGAGAATACGTTCCAACACGTTATGGCAATGGAAACGGCTCTGTTCGGTGTCCACGTACAAGATCCTGCGCTTGCCTTCGGGCAGATGCGCCCGGTAGTTCAAAACCTGCCGGCCCGCCAGTGACGCAGCGACAATAGCAGAGACATTAAACGTCTTTTTCGCCTTCGCCTTACCCGTCGAAGCGCTAAAATTGCCGAGCGTCGCTATGGTGGAGTTGTCGATCCATATAATCTGGGGCGGAGTCACGTAGGTGTCCGTGGCCTTTATCTGCGATGCCGTGAGAATATCCGACAGGCGATTCTCGTCCAGTTCCGCCCACGAGTTACGGTCAGTTCTTTTTTCGTTTTCCATAGCGCTTCTGGTTAAAGAACGGTTGGGTTGCGGATACTTCCGTCGCCATACGCATGGCATCGTCCACCGTAGGTTCGTAGTTTTGCAAGAGCCATGCGTCCAGCTCTTCCTTCGCGAAGTAAAGCATCTTGCCGCGAGGTTTGTAGTGCGGGATTTCCTTGTTCGATGTGAGTTTGTACAACATACTTTCGGACACGCCGATATACATGCACGCCTCTTGAAAAGTGAAGACTTTCTTGGTCGTGTAAATGGTATTTTCCAGTAAAGCCACACGCTCCAACAGACCTTCCACCGGTTCCAACTTCTTGAGAACCGCTTCTATGGCGGTCAGCCGTTCGCTTAACCGCTCCATGAATGTTGTTCTGTTTTGCATAAAATACATGTTAAAATTAGACAATGGAGAGTTACCTCCGTTATGCAGCGCGCTAACGGAGGTCAAAGTTATGTGATGTGAACCGGACAGCCGGAAATTCCGGCATGATACTATGCACGTATCACGGCAACTATCACTGTTTTATCTTTCACATACTTGGCTTTTTGGCACTTCGTGTCATATTTTCAGCCGACTGATGGCTTTTCGTATGCCGAGGTTTGCCGATGTAATGTTGTTCCTCGCCGCAGAGAGGGCAGACGAGAGGCTTGAAGCGGTAACATATCTTGTGCCGTCTTTGGACAACAGGAACCGCCCCTTGTCGAGAACCGACTGCCAGTGAGGTAGGATAAAGGTGTTTTCGAGCAACGCATCGAACAGAACCGCCACATGGCGGATATTGTTCACACGTATACAGAAATTCTCCTTGCAGGCAAAAAGCGCTTCCATGTCCTCGATGCGGAGAGTGGAAACGCAAAACAGATGATAAGCGTTGGCGCAAGCCACAATACCTGTCATCTGTTCACGGGAAAAATTGCAACCAAAGGAGAGAGGTGGAGCGTTTCTGGAATCTTCTATACGTGAAGAGTCGAACCATACTCCGGCAATGTCGTACTTTTGTTTCAAGGCCATGCACTCCTCGAAAGAAAATGTTTCTGCGGTAAAGAGGCTTTTGACGAGACTTGTACAATCGAGCAACAGCCCTCTGATGATATGAATGTTCATTTCATGGCAATTCCTGCAAACCGCACTGTTGCAGTCGATGTACCGGTGGCTGTTTATAAAGTCATCCACGTAGCGGCCATATCGTTTGCCGCCTGTCATGACGTCTTGAAGATAAAGCTCCCTTGCTTCGGAGAGCAACTCGTAAAATTCTTCCGCTACATCCTGTTCCGTAGCGAAGTGGTGCAGATGTGGTCTCCCTTCAAAAAAAGAGAGGACCTGTTGTTTTGTCCTTTCATGTCGAATTGTTTTTTATGGGTTTATACTTATTATAATAGTGGCATTACTTCGACCATTTGAAATATCGGAGAAAAGCCGGAAATATTTACCTTAAATTGAATTTGACATGTATGACTACATCAGTCGAATAGGCCGTTAACCAAATTGACTGCTTCGTCTTTTTTCTGGTTGATGATTTTGGCGTACACCTGTGTCATTCTCACGGAGGTATGGCCAAGCAGCTTCGATACGGTATAGAGATCCGCACCGAGCGTCAGCATCATGGTCGCGAATGTATGCCGGGCGGTGTGAAAAGTAAAACGCTTGGTGATTCCGGCCGCTTCGGCCCACGGTCTGAGATACTGATTGATATTTGAAGGCAGGTTGAACACAGGATCGTCTGCAGCCTTGTCCTCACGCTCCGGCATCCATTTCAACGCCTCGTTGGAGAGTGGCAGGTAAATCGGTTCTTTGGTCTTCTGCATAGCTACCGCCAGACGGTATTGGCCGTTATCGACAAAGACATTCTTCCATTTCAGGCCGACAATATCGCTGATACGCAGTCCGCAGAAGCAGGAGAACAGATAGGCATTTTTTACCCTCCCTTCCTGCATCGGAGTGGCAATCAATGCCCGTACCTCTTCGATGGTCATATAGGACCGCACGCTTTCCGGCATTTTGGGCTTCTCCGACTTTTCCATCTCGTTAAACGGATTTCTCAACAACCGTTTAGCCCGAACGGCAGCATTCAGGGCGCCATTGAATATCTGATAATAGGTGTTGCGTGTAGAAGCTGCTATCGGCTTTCCTTTAGGGCGGAAGGTTGTCAGCATGTAGTCGATATAGCCTTGGCAAAAAGCGAGGTCAACCCGATCCAATATAAATCTTTCCCCTGCATATTCTTTCAGGATATGGGTAACGGCTTTGATTTGACCGATGCCCTTCTTGTCGCGTTTCTCTTGGTACTCCAGATAGGTTTGCATCCAGTCCAGCAGATAAATCTTATCCGTATGGTTCACGATACCGGCTTCACCACTGGTCAGCTCGATAATACGTTTCGACTTGATGGCATTTGCGGCAGCCATTGTTATTTCATTTTGCCGACGGGTATTGCTGTCCGTTCCCGGAATAAGATACAGCTTCAGGTACTCGTATGTCCGTTTGCCGTTGCGGTATATATCCAGATACAGACTTTTGCTGCCATCGGACAAATCCTTCATCCGAAGACGGATTGGTTCTTTTACTTTTTTAGGCTTCTTTATTCGTGGCATAATCGTATTCTTTCATTCGTTATTTTTCGTATGCAAATGTACGAATTAAAACTGAAATCAAGAAACAAACAAGAAACAAAAATGTACCCAAAAAGAACCAATTAACAGAAAATAGTGAAAACAACTGAAAGAAATAACTACCCTATAAAGAACTGATATAAAGCATATTTAGTTGTATTTATTTGGATTTTATTTTCATCTTTAATATGCCTGTTTGTTTATTGACATATAAAATAAATGGCTTGTTCAATTTAATCATAGGTGGGACTGCATATTCAGACAGCGAGATTGAATTATATATTGTTATAAGTTTATCTTCTGATACGTCAGGCCATTCTTTCAACACGTCATTCTTTACATAATTTGATATGGTTATCACCCTTTCTGCATTTTTGATTTGCTTCAAATATATTTTTTTGAAAATACGCAAAATCACCTTATTAATCCTCAATATATGAAATAAACGAGAATTTGTACCTACACTATGCAATTCACGCATTGGACGCAAATCATGAATCGTTATTATCTTTTTTGAACTAATCTTTGGAGAGTTTCCAGACCATGAAAAAGGTATATATACAACATTAAAATTCAATCTATTCAAGAAATATTTCCATACCCACATTTTATATATCCCCTTAATATACGGAAAAGACTTCAAGTAACGGTTATATTTAGGATATTGAATCTGTGGAAAAGATGAAAAATGCTTTTGAAAGTATTCTTGCATCTCTTCTGCTACCAATAATGTAATAGGCTCACAACTAATTTCATTAAGTCCTCTGAGTACTTTTAATGCATATAAAGCAACGCTTTCACGTAATTTGACTTCAGAATTTACATACGATAAATCAATGAGTATCGACATAATTTTTAGATTTTAGTAAAATAGAAAGGTATTGCCATTTTTCTTTCAAAGAGTAATGATTCAAAAGAACAGGAAAGAATCTAAAAAGTAAATAACATATTCTAAAAATAAGATATGAAAAAGATGAAAAATGCTTTTTTGCATACTTAAATCTTCCATCAGTTATATAAGACATTTGCTTCATAGTCAACTTTCCTTTTTTGTGACTACTCCCCCCATCCAAATGAATGATTTTTGGAGTATCTATAATCATCATCTTATATCCTGCTGATGTAAATCTACGCTGTAAGTCTGTTTCCTCATAATACAAGAAAAACTCCGGATCAAAAAAACCTACTTTTTCTATAGCCTCTCTTTTTATAAATAGATCCGCACCAGTAATGTAATCTACAAAAAAAGATGATTTTATATGTTTTCTTTCATTATATTCACATTTAATACCGAACAAATGTAAATACGTACTCAATGCATGTAACAATAAATTGCCACATGAAGGAAAAGAGCCAAAAGAATGAATAATATCAAATTGCTGGTTCAATAATAATCCACCCAAACAAGCTATGTTGTCAACTGAATGTTCTGCATAATCAAAAAAATACTTGATTGCATTATTCAATAACAAGGTATCAGAATTTAGTAGCAATATATACTTCCCTTTAGTGTATAGATAACCTAAATTATTAGCTTTTCCAAAGCCTAAGTTCTCACAACTTTCTATAAATTTTACTCTTTTATCTGCTCTAAATAATTCTATACTACCATCAGTAGACGCATTATCTACTAAAATAATTTCATACTGAATACCTGATGTTTCCTGAACTATACTACTAATACACTCATTAGTCAATTTTTTAGTATTATAATTGACTATAATAACAGACACATCCATTAGTCTTTTTCAAAAATTATTTTATCATTGGAAAAATCACGATACATACCTGTAGCTTTTATTTTGGCAGGATTACCGATTATTAACGAATATGGTAAATCATATTTCCCAGTTAAAATAGTATTTGCTCCTACTACACAGTGATCAGCGGTTATTGTTCCTTTCAAAAGTACACAATTCATTGCAAACCAGTTATAGCAACCAACAAAAACAGGAGCATACCCTCGCTTTACAACACCTTTAAGAGACGATAATTTATGGAAATCTGTATCAACAACAATACAATTCCAACCAAAGCAGACTTGATAAGAAAAAGTGATAAAATAGTGACATACGCATTTAAATTGTGTAGTAGCCTCAAAATGATCACCAAATATTAACCTGGCATTTTTCTCTACAGATATAGCAGAAGCATTACCAATATTACAACATCCTTTAAAAACAACTTCTCCACCTTTATTATCCCACACAAATCCGGCATTAGGATAGATTGGTACAGTATGAAAGCCCAATCTTACCATACCAAATGAAGGATTCTCAACTGTTATTTTACCTTTTAGTGTAATAAAACGAGGTCTATATAATAAAATTGGTATTTTTATAGCTTTTCTAAAAGGCAAGTATTTTAAACAAAAAAAAAGACTAAAAGGTAATATACGTAAAAATAAGAAAACTTGCTTCAAGTATTTCATCAGCATCATTTATTTTGTACATCTACAATATTATTCCATTCCATTAACGGTGAAAGCCATTTCGTTTCTCCATGAGTAGAATATCCAGGGATAACAGAAAGCAGACGCCTCCTTTTTCTTAATCGAAGTTCTGTGAATATTTGAAAATCAAAAGGATGCTTTGTGTTTGTCCACTTCCAAAATATATTCTTATCTTTTTTCAAAGTGCTAACAAAAGCTGCGAATGTCATAGTGGTACTATTGGTAATTTTCCAATGAGCTGACTCAGACAGAAATACCCGAGTTTTTTCACCACCACAAACCAATGGATTCCCTGTGTTATACCCATATTTATCCAAATGATCATATAAAGTTATATAATCTCCCTCCCTACATTGTAATCCTTCTTTTAGAACCTTCAAACTTCCTGGTTTATGTAAATAGTCATTCTCTAAGAAATAAACACAATCGTCATCATCATATTGTAGTGCATAGTCGTAAGCTATCCTAAAAGTCCCTGCACCATGCCCCACAGATACATGTTTAATATTGTTTTGTGGAATATATTTACAAACCATTTGTAATGTAGATTCTGAAATATTATCAGCTATAACATGCCAACTACATTCACACAAAGGAAATTCTAGAACCGCATTTTTTAAGCAATTTTCATTGTTTATATAACTAGGCTTATCTTTAAGATAACCAATATCACTAATCCTATATACTATAATTATTCGTTTAGGTTTTACATGCTGCACTTTCTTAAGGAAAAATGTTTTTTTCTTTTCTACTGCAAACAAATATAGTTTAATTATAAAATCAAAGAACATATATAAAATATTTAAATTAATATAACTACGAGCCTCTTACTTATATATTATCTTTTTATATAAGACAAAAGATAGCCAAGTTCTTTTATTTTAAAGATATGGCTAAGAAGGGTGAATGCCGCTCCACCCACTATGATTCCTCCTAATAACTGAACATAAACATGGGATACAACTAATATAAACAAATAAACGACTACCCCCGTTCCAATCGATACTCCTAGAATAGTCTGAAGAGCTTTAATCTGTTCTCCAAACCCAGTATTAATCACTTTTTTCGTATAAATGATAATAATAGCCATATCCAGCATATTATACAACAAAACTCCCCAACATAAAACCTTTACTCCGAAAGGCATCGTTGCCAATAGAACTATAATTGCGACACACTTCTTTATAATCTCAGCTTTTAGGAAATAGTCCGAACGCCCCTTGACATTCAATATCTGATTGTTAATAGCCATTACAGGATACCACATATAGGCTATACACAAAACAGAAAGCAAATCAGACATAGCAATCCATTTTTCTGTCAATAAAGCCAGCACTAAAGGTTTGGCTAGAACAGCCAATGTTACCATTAAGGGGAAGATTATACAACAGGACATCCGTAAATACTGAATGAAAGAACGAGTCAAACGCTCATCATCATCCTGCATTTCACATTGTAAAGGGTAAATAGCTCTTGAAATAATCATAACTATATTCACTGATGGATACTGAGCAATAGAATAACTTCTATTGTAATAGCCTACATCTGTAGCAGAATATTTACGCCCTATCACTAATGTATATAAATTTAAATAAACAGTATGCAATAACCCTGATAATAATAGTTTCGAACCAAAAGAAAACAATTGTTTAAACGACTGATACGAAAATTTCCATTTAGGCATCCAATGTGCAAAAAGCCATAACAATAATGTATCAAGCAAATTGTTTAATAGAGCCTGTGTAACCAACGCCCATACCCCATAGCCATAATATGCCAAAAAAATACCCAAAACACCACTTGCAACAACTGATATTAAAGATGCCTTAGCTTGTGTCTTAAAATCCAATTGAATGGTTAATTTTGCCCTTTGAACTATAGAGAAGGCTGATATTATGATATTTACTCCTACCCATTTTGTGATAATATCTAACAGCGGTTCTTTATAAAAAAGTGCAATATACGGAGCTGAAAAATATAATATCAGATATACGAGTAATGCAACTACTATATTGAAATAGAACACCGTTGAGAAATCAACCTCTGTCCGATCTTTCTTCTGTACCAGCGCATTCGAAAAGCCACTGTCTATAAACGTCTGAGCTATGGCCATGAATATTCCCAGCATTGCTATCAATCCATACTCCGAAGGAGCCACCAGACGAGCTATAACAATACTTAATACAAACTGTATACCTTGTACAGAGAAACGCTCTACAGCACTCCATACCACACCTTTTACCGCCTGATTTTTTAAAGAATCAACCACGAAATTAAAAGATAATTATTATTTATAGTACCTTTACCTTTTTTCAAAAGCATATCAAAATATTAGAAAGTCCCGACACCTATTCATTTATTTTCTCCGCAAAGTAGGTTATCGTCTTCTTCAGCCCTTCTTCCAACCTTACTGTAGGTTCCCAACCATTCAATTTTTCTTTTGCTAAACTGATATCCGGTTTACGCTGTTTCGGATCATCACTTGGTAAAGGACGGAAAACAATTTTTGAGCTTGAGTTTGTCAATTCTATCACTTTCTCCGCAAGCTCCAGCATCGTAAATTCACCCGGATTACCCGTATTGACAGGGCCTATAAAACTATCATCCGTTAACATCATACGTATCATAGCCTCTATCAAATCATCTACATATTGAAAACTACGTGTCTGACGACCATCGCCATAAATTGTGATATCCTCACCCTTTAAGGCCTGAACAATGAAATTTGAAACTACACGCCCGTCATTGCGGTTCATCCTTGGACCATAAGTATTGAATATACGAATAATCTTTATGCGGACACCGTTCTGACGATGATAATCCATAAACAAGGTTTCAGAAGCCCGTTTCCCTTCGTCATAGCAGGAGCGAATTCCAATAGGATTTACATTTCCCCAGTAGCTTTCCACCTGAGGATGAACAACCGGATCACCGTAAACTTCACTCGTAGAAGCCTGTAAGATTTTAGCTTTGGTACGTTTTGCCAATCCAAGCATATTCATAGCCCCATAAACGGAAGTCTTCATTGTTTTGATTGGATTGTATTGATAATGAGGGGGAGACGCCGGACAGGCCAGATTGTAGATTTCATCCACTTCAGCATAATACGGAGTAGTTACATCATGTCGAACCAACTCAAAATTATGGTTATCAAGCAAATGACGGATATTATCTTTGCTACCTGTAAAATAATTATCCAGGCAAATCACATCATTACCATCATTCAGTAAACGTTCACAAAGGTGAGAACCGATAAAGCCGGCACCACCGGTCACTAATATTCTTTTCATTATTACTAAAAATTACATGGACAATTACAATTGACCGATACGGGAATAGGAAAAACCAACCTCCAACAATTCATTACCATCATAGATATTACGGCCATCCACCACAATATGATTTTTCATGGCACGATGAATAATTGACCAACTTGGCATACGGAACTGTTTCCACTCCGTAAGCAAAGCTAATGCATCCGCGTCGATAACAGTCTCATACATATCCTTGCAGTAAATAATAGAGTCACCTATACGACGTTTGCACTCGTCCATGGCAATAGGATCAAAGGCCTTGACTGTCACACCAGATTTTAATAATTCCTCTATCACGACTAAAGCAGGGGCCTCACGCATATCGTCTGTTTCCGGTTTGAAGGAGAGACCCCAAAGAGCAACCGTTTTCCCTTTTAGGTCACCACTGAAAGCTTTATTCAGTTTTTCATAAACGATATATTTCTGTTTCTCATTCACAGCTTCCACTGCTTCAATGACCTGCATGCGATAACCATTCTCAATTCCTGTATGCACTAGTGCTTTCACATCTTTAGGAAAACAGGAACCGCCATAACCACACCCGGCATATAGGAAACGGCTGCCTATGCGAGAGTCAGTAC
>OGQB01001188.1_pt1 | contig 23350 bp, 19 predicted proteins | sample 1553071 | NCBI WGS metagenome assembly OGQB01 (sample SAMEA2580284, study PRJEB22360) | human gut metagenome | biome: human gut; feature: human-associated habitat; material: faeces | place: Denmark | collected 2008/2010
GACCCTCTGCTTGTAAGGCAGATGCTCTCCCAGCTGAGCTAAGATCCCATGTCGTCAACCGACTTGATTATTATATACAGTCGGCACCTTATTGTCAACAACTTTTTTCATTTTATTTAAAAAAATTTTAACTATTCAGAAGTCTCTCCACAAGCTTCACGCACTCTGCCGCATCCTTTGAATATCCGTCGGCTCCTATCTCGTCTGCAAAGCTCTGTGTAATGCAGGCTCCACCGATTACAACCTTGCTCTTACAGCCCTTTTCCTTACATATTTCCACTACATCCTTCATGCGCATCATTGTGGTGGTCATAAGAGCTGACAGTCCGATAACTGCCGCATTCGTCTCAATCGCCTTGTTGACAATATCCTCACAAGGCACATCCTTTCCCATATCAATCACGTTGTAGCCATAGTTTTTAAGCATAAGCACAACAAGGTTCTTTCCTATATCATGGATATCCCCCTCCACCGTTGCAATGACAAGAGTCGGCATATCCTCCCCTGAGTCCTTCTTTTCAAGTAACGGCTCCAGATGCTCTATAGCAAGCTTCATGGTATTTGCACTGCCGATAAGCTGTGGCAGGAAATATTTCTTCTGGTTAAAAAGCTCTCCCACCTCATTAATAGCCGGAATCAGGCTGTTATTAATAATCTCGTCAGGCTTTGCACCATCAGAAAGCATTTTCTTTACTTCATCAATTATACTGCCCTTGTTTCCCTTTAAGACAGCCTGAAATACCGCATCCTTACTGCCCGCTGCGCATGTGCCGTTTGAAGCAGACGCAGCATTGTCCGACTTTTTCACAACAACAGTCTCATATTGGGCCTTTTCCTCCGCAAGCCTGCTCATGCGCTCGATGTATGCTATATCGCTGTCAGGTCTGTCGAGCAGCATATCCGATGCAAATGCAGCATTCATCAAAAGCTCCTGTGATGGATTGGCAATAGCCATGGTGAGTCCCTTGCATATGGCCATTGTAAGAAACGCTGTGTTCACGTACATACGCTCAGGCAGTCCGAAGGATATATTTGAAAGTCCGCATATTGTAGGAAGCTTTTTCTCATCCTTGCAGTACGCAATGGTCTCATAGCACTCGATTGCGGCCTTTGGATTTGCACCTATTGTCGCAACAAGTCCATCCACCACTATATCCTCATGTGCCATTCCAAGCGAAAGTGCCTTGTCATAAATAGTATTTATAATCTGCTTTTTCTCCTCGACATCCTTTGGCAATCCTGCATCCGAAAGTGGTAAGAGTATGAACATCGCTCCGTATTTTGCCGCAAGAGGCAGAAGCTTTTCCATCTTCTCAGTCTCAAGAGAAATAGAATTGATTAGAGCTCTTCCCGGATAAATCTTAAGAGCCTCCTCTATTACCTCCACATAACTTGAATCAATACAAAGTGGACAGTCCACGGTAGATGAAACCTCATATATAACCGATTTCATCATCTCCTTCTCATCGATGCCATTCATGCCCATATTGATATCAAGTATTCCCGCACCATTTGTCTCCTGCTCCATAGCCATCTGGCGCACCAGGTCAAGCTTTCCCTCACGAAGCTGTGCCTGCAGCTTTTTCTTACCTGTAGGATTGATTCTCTCTCCGACCACAGTAAAGTTGCCATCTAAGTCAATCTCTACATTCTTTCGTTCAGACGCAAGCACTCTTCTATGATGCTCAAGCGGCTTATGAACAGGCATTGTCTTTACAGCCTCTGTCAGTGCACGGATATGCTCCGGCGTGGTGCCACAGCAGCCTCCTACAATGGATGCACCTGCCTTCACAAGCCCTCTCATCGCATCGGCAAACATATCCGGAGTCATCTTGTATACAGTTTTACCATCCTCAAGCTCCGGAAGCCCGGCATTTGGCTTTGCAATAAGAGGCACTGTAGAGTACTCTGCCATTTTCTCAACCAGAGCTATCATCTCAGCAGGTCCCGTCGAGCAGTTCACACCGATTGCATCCACTCCAAGTGACTGCAGCACAACAACTGCTGTCTCAGGCGGTGTACCAAAAAGAGTCCTGCCATCCTCGTTATAGGTGAGTGTCACCATAATAGGCAGGTCGCTCACCTCTTTTATAGCAAGCACTGCCGCTCTGCACTCCTGAAGACTCATCATTGTCTCAACCACAAAAACATCTGCGCCCGCCGCATCAAGGATCCTCGCCTGCTCCTTGTACACCTCCAAAAGCTCCTCAAACATCAGATCCCCGAGTGGAAAAAGCTGTCTGCCGGTCATCGTCATATCTGCTGCTACAAGTGCCCTATCCCCGACAGCCTGCTTTGACAGGCCAACAAGCGTGGTGTTTATCTCGTTAATTTTCTCCTGTAAACCATATTCTAAAAGCTTAATCCTGTTTCCTGTAAATGTAGGTGCATAAACAATATTCGTGCCGTTATCGACATAAGCCTTCTGCAAATCAAGAATCACCTGCGGATGCTCCATCACCCATTCCTCCGGACACACACCTACAGGCATGCCCGCTGCCATCAGGTTTGTACCGGTCGCTCCATCCAGGATAACTATGTTTTCTCTGATATATTTTCTGAATTCTTCTCTTGTCATTTCGTTTCCTTTTCTGTTTCAGCTGTTATTCACTCCACAGTGTAAAGTATTTCAAAGCAAAAGCTATGTGCTCTTCATCCTTGAAATTTGTGATAATTTATATTATCATTGTAACCGATTTTAAAACACAAAAATCAATAGTCTATTCACCATAATATACTAAAACACTATATTTTTCAAACAAAAGAAAGGATTTCTTATGAAACTTATCGCTTTAGATCTTGACGGAACACTTTTCAACAACAAAAGTCAGATATCCAGGGAAAATATAAAAGCTATAAAAGAGGCAACTGCTGCCGGGATAAATGTGGTCATCTCCACCGGCCGTCCATTCGGAGGGCTGCCGTTTGAGGCAATTAAGGACACCGGCATCCGCTACGCTATCACTGCAAACGGAAGTGCAATCTACGAGATTGACACCAAAAAATGTCTTTACGAAAACTGCCTTTCTGATGAGACAGCGTTTTCAATAATCGATTACCTGATGACAAAGCGCGTTCATATGGATGCCTTCATAAACGGCTGTGGCTATTCTCCATACAAGTGTCTCGAGGATGCAAAGGATCTCAAAATGCCTCCTTCTATAAAGGAATACATCATGACAACCAGAAAACGCGTGAACGATATCACTGAAATGATGCGCGAAAACAATTACCATATGCAGAAAATGACCATCAATTTTCCAAAGGATGTAGATGATAACTACTACTGCCGCGACGAAGTATTTGAGCATCTGAAAAAAATCCCTGAAATCACGCTCGTAAGCGGTGGCTACGGTAATCTGGAATTCACAAAAGCAGGCGTTGACAAAGGTGTGGCACTTCACAAGCTGGCTCAAATCCTGAATATAGCAGCTGATGAGACAATGGCTGTCGGTGACACCGAAAACGACATGGCTATCGTAAAAGCCGCACACATCGGCGTGGCCATGGGAAATGCAACCGATGAGCTTAAGGCACAGGCTGATTACGTCACCGACACAAACGAAAATGACGGCGTAGCCAAGGCTATCCGCCACTTTATGGGTTAATCTCACAAATTTAATATAACGATACCGGTCATATAAGAGTATAATAGTTGTTTAGCGCAAAATAGCTGTTTAACACACAATAAATAATCACCTGTCATATATATCCAAAGAAGCACATATACTTCTAAGACAACATATGACAGGTGATTTTTTGATTGTAAAAAAATATTTATCCAACCCACTTGTGACCGGAACTATTTTCCTGACACTTGCCGGTACAACCAGTCGGTTTATGGGTTTTTTCTTTCGCATATTTCTTAATAACGTCATGGGCTCAACAGGTCTGGGACTCTATCAGCTTGTGATTCCACTCATGTCCGTATGCATGTCACTCTGCTGCAACGGCTTTCAGACCGCCACATCAAAGCTTGTTGCCGAAAAGCCTCAAAACAGGCAGATTATACTCATTTGCGCAATAATTATGTCAGCCACCATTGCTCTTTTGCTCACAATTATTATGTATTCCAATGCCAACTACATAAGCCTTTTTATTTTAAGTGAGCCACGCTGTACAGAGCTTGTCAAGGCGCTGTCCTTTTCCATTCTGCCCGCTGCTATGCATTCCTGCATAAACGGATACTATTATGGATTGAAAAAAGCAGCCGTTCCAGCTGCCACTCAATTAATTGAGCAGACCGCACGCATTGGCACCTGCTATCTGATATACGCAATACTATCTGAAGGTGGCAGCTGCTTTAAGCCTGTATACTCTATATACGGCATCGTGGCAGGCGAAGCGAGCGCAACCGTCTTTTCCGTTATCACAATAAAAAAAGATTTCTCATACTTTAAAATATCCGTCAAAAGCCTGAAAACAACAGCCTATGGCATGGCTGCGCTTTTCATCCCTTTATCACTAAACTACATATTGGCAAGCTTTTCATCCTCCGCCGAAAATGTGCTTATCCCGAGAACTCTTAAGCTCTACGGACTATCACCGGCATTGGCCCTTGACATATTTGGAACCATTTCCGGTCTCACCCTTCCCGTGCTTTTATTTCCCGGTGTACTTTGCAGCTGTGCCTGCGTGATGCTTCTGCCATCTGTTTCTGAAGCAAATGCCGCCGGAAAGGATACAAAAATCACAAAAACCATAAACTCCTGTGCCTTATTCGGACTATGCTTTGGACTTATCTTTACATGCATATTCTATCTGCTGTCGAATTTTATAGGGGTTTTTCTTTTCTCATCGAAGCTTTGTGGATATTTCCTTAGAAGACTGTGTTTTCTGTGCCCACTGATGCACATAAGCGGAATGCTCTGCAGCATACTGCATGGTCTGGGCAAAGCAAAGCAGGTGCTCTTCGTCAATCTGCTCACCTGTGCGATAAGAATTCTGATGATTATGCTTCTCGTACCCCACTATGGGATAGATGCATATCTGTGGGCTATGCTTGTGTCGCATGTGTTTATGACACTTGCTGTCGGGATTCTCACCTGCCACACAGCACACAAATAAAAAAAGCCTGCACATACTCCAGGCATACCGGAATATGTGCAGACTCATAAAATTACAGATTATACACGTGAAAGGTACTCACCTGTTCTTGTATCAATCTTGATAACATCATCTGTCTCAACAAAAAGTGGTACATAAACTGTAGCACCTGTCTCAACTGTAGCAGGCTTTGTAGCACCTGTTGCTGTATCACCCTTGAAGCCAGGCTCTGTCTCTGTAACAGTAAGCTCAACGAAAAGTGGTGGCTCAACTGCAAATACATTGCCCTTGTGTGAACAAACCTTACACATCTCGTTCTCTTTTACAAACTTGAGAGCATCGCCAACCTCATCCTTTGGTAAGTCAATCTGGTCATATGTCTCAACATCCATGAAATGATAGAAATCATCATCTGCATAAAGATACTGCATATCCTTACGATCAATGTGTGCTGTAGGGCATTTCTCTGTTGGACGGAATGTCTTCTCAACAACACCACCACTGATGATATTCTTTAACTTTGTACGTACAAATGCTGCACCTTTTCCTGGTTTAACATGCTGAAATTCGATAATCTGATAGATGTTTCCCTCGAACTCGATAGTAACACCGTTTCTGAAATCTCCTGCTGAAATCATTAGTTACTTCCTCCTTAAATCGTGCGAGCCTAAGCTCTCTCATTCGTCCATTTTACAATAAAAAGCAATACATTTCAAGTATTTATTTTCTATTGCATGAATTTGTATTGGTTTTATATTAGTTTCTAGCCTCGATATCCGATATCATAGCTATTCTCTTTGCGTGTCTGCCGCCCTCAAACTCGGCTGTCAGATAAGCCTTTACGATATCCTTTGCAAGCTCAACACCTACAATCCTCTCACCAAAGGCTATGATATTGGCATTGTTGTGCTGTTTTACAAGGCGTGCTGTGGCTGTGTCTGAGCAAACTGCCGCACGGATTCCGTTGACCTTATTGGCTGCTATTGAGATACCCACACCGGTACCGCATATCAGTATTCCGCAGTCAAACTCGCCTGACGCCACTGCATTAGCCACCTTCTCACCATACTCCGGGTAATTGCAGCTCTCACTTGAATCTGTGCCGAAGTTGGTCACCTCGTGACCCATGCTCTCAACGTACTCCATTATTGTTTTTTTTAGCTCAACTGCTGCGTGATCGTTTCCGATTGCAATCTTCATAATATATCTGCCTCCAAAAAATTTAAATTTATAGTTAAAAATTATTTATTTACTTTCTTTAAATGCTTCTTGTAGCATGCAATTACAGGCTTTTCAATAAAGCGCTTAAGCACAATCTGTATCTCCTCATGTGGGTCAATAGGTGCTACAAGTATTGATCTGATGCCCGTAAGATTAGCTCCGATGATATCCGTAAATATCTGATCTCCCACAAAAAGAGTGTTTTTCGTATCTGTGCCAAGCCTCTCCATTGCTGTACGATAGCCTGATGGCTTGGGCTTTCCTGCCTTGTAGATATACTTTATCCCAACCTGCTTAGCAAAGCTCTTCACACGCGGCTCCTTGTTGTTTGAGAGCACAAGGCACGAAAAACCAAGCTCCTTAAGGTGCTTAAACAAAGCAATCGCCCGCTCATCAGCAGGCGAACCATGAGTCACAAGGGTGTTGTCGATATCAAAAATAATGCCCCTGTAGCCCTCCTTATATAATTTATCAAAATCTATGCTGTATGTCGAGTCAATGTACTCTCCCGGGTATAAAAAACTCATAGTATAAAATTCTCTGTCTCCCTGTTAATCTGTTCATTCAAGGCTGCCTGCTGCATAACGGTGACATCCGCACTGCCAACAAAACGCTGATACTGCTGCAATACCTTATCCTTGTCTAAATCGGATACAGCCTTTGCGACATCAAGTGTGCTGATATCACTGTCAGCACCCTTAAGCTCATAGCTCGCATTGGAATCATATGTATTTGCATAATCAAGCGAGGTAAAGCTCTGCCTTGCCCTTGCAGCCTCATGATCAGCCGTATCATCAGCAATGGATTGCTGTGAAGCTGTGTCATCCACTGCCTGCTTCGAACTCATAATCTGGCTGTTTCTAAGCTCGTTTACCCTTATGGAATTGTATGAATAAAAGCCTTCGCTCGGGCGAATACCGGAAATGTTCATACGCACCTTCCCATCATGTTTTAAATAAATCCTGCTGCCTAAACACTATTTGGTGTCAAGCATCTTTTTAAGCTCTGTCATAAATGTATTGACATCCTTAAACTCTCTGTAAACCGACGCAAACCTCACATATGCTACCGCATCAAGGTCCTTTAATCTGTCCATAATCAGCTCTCCGATGAGTGATGTAGGGATTTCCTTTTCCTCTCTGGCAAAGATTTCTATCTCGACCTCATCTACAAGCTTTGAGATTGTATCTGCTGAAATCGGTCTCTTGTGACATGCAAGAAGCACGCCCTTTTCAATCTTGGAGCGGTCATACTGCTCTCTGTTGTTGTCCTTTTTTATAACGATGAGTGGGATTGTCTCCACCTTCTCATATGTAGTGAAACGCTTGCCGCAATCATCGCACAGCCTTCTGCGCCTGATAGAGCTGTTGTCATCAGCCGGTCTTGAGTCTATTACCCTTGTGTTGTCACTACTGCAAAATGGACACTTCATGCTGTACCCTCCGTAGGTATCATATAGTATGAAGAAGCAAAATATCTTTGTTTCTCATTATAATACTTCAAATCATCATCTGTATTTAAAAAGACCTATACATATTTTAGTATATATATACTAATTTTCGTTGTCAATATGTTTTGTACTGATTTTGACTTTTTATAATTTTTTTGTATTTATAAAATCATAACAGCTTGCGCCGCATATCAGACTCACATATATTTACCAATATTATATCGGGTCCAATCTTCACAATCTTAACCCATGGAATACAATATTCATAATCCCTGCAAAATATTCCCATATATTTTCCCGGTCCCGGCACTATAATCGCACAGATTTTGCCACAGACCGGGTCAAACTCCAAATCCCGCACATGCCCTATGAACCTGCCCTCCTCCACGCTCACAACCTCTTTTTCGCATAAATCCAGAAAACGCATAAAACAGACCTCCCTTGGTCTATCTTATGCGTTTCTTTTTGATTTTGTGCTTATAAAAGCGTTTTATTCATAAAATTATACATTAAATCTGAAAAGAATTACATCTCCATCCTTAACAACGTACTCTTTTCCTTCCATACCTACAATTCCCTTTTCTCTTGCGGCTGCAAGGCTTCCGTTGTCGAGAAGATCCTGATAGTTGACTACCTCCGCCTTGATGAAGCCACGCTCGAAATCAGTATGTATCTTACCGGCTGCCTGTGGTGCTTTTGTACCTTTCTTTATAGTCCATGCACGGCACTCATCCTCTCCTGCTGTGAGGAAGGAAATCAGTCCGAGAAGTGAATAGCTGGCTGCTACAAGCTTATCGAGACCGCTTGACTCAACACCTAAATCCTCAAGGTACTCCTTCTTTTCGTCCTCATCGAGATCTGCAAGCTCCTGCTCAATCTGTGCACAGATAACAAATACCTCTGCGCCCTCTTCCTTTGCCATTTCTCTTACCTTTGCAACATGCGGATTACTTGCGCCGTCATCTGCGAGGTCGTCCTCTGATACATTTGCAGCGTAGATGGTAGGCTTTGCTGTAAGGAGATTATATCCCTTGAACCAAAGCTGTGCATCCTCATCATCAGGCACTTCAAAGGTTCTGGCCATCTTTCCGTCCTCAAGATGAGCCTTTACTGCCTCAACAAGCTCAAGCTCCTTTGCAAGTGTCTTGTCCATTCTTGCCTGCTTTGCAATCTTTGCAATTCGCCTGTCAAGAATCTCAACATCCGAGAAAATAAGCTCAAGATTGATTGTCTCGATATCTCTTGCAGGATCTACAGAGCCATCTACATGGATAATGTTTGTATCCTCAAAGCAGCGCACTACGTGTACGATTGCATCTACCTCACGGATATTTGCAAGGAACTGGTTTCCAAGTCCCTCACCCTTACTGGCTCCCTTCACAAGACCTGCGATATCAACAAATTCGATTGTTGCAGGTGTAACCTTCTTTGTGTGATAGAGCTCTCCGAGCTTTACGATTCTCTCGTCAGGCACTGAAACAATACCTACGTTTGGGTCGATTGTAGCAAAAGGATAGTTTGCTGAAAGCGCTCCTGCCTTTGTGAGTGAGTTGAATAATGTAGACTTTCCGACGTTCGGAAGTCCGACGATTCCGAGTTTCATGGTATATATATCTCCTTTAAATTGATTTCATATGTATTTTGTGTATCGGATGTTTGTTGATACAACTATGTAGTGTACCACATTGCAAGAAATTTGTACATAACCTAATATGCAGGAAGGTTTTCACATTTTATTATTCACTTACCATCTCATCACACTTAATCTGCTCGATATGTATGGCAAGGTAGCCTGTCTCATTGTCCAAAAACTCATGATTTAAGTCCTTTCCAAGCTCCTTACATATATCACCTGCCAGTGCGAATGACTCCGGATAATTTTTCTCGATAAACTGATTGAGATCAACCTTTAATTTTTCTCCGGTCGCGGCTCTTGATACCATGTGGCGGATATGGTTCATGAGGCGGTTGTAGGCCATAGTAGTGACATCTATGTGCTTTCCAATCTTTTTCTCTATAAATGTGGCGCATTTTCGAACTGCTGCCGCCATCTCCATGGCATCCGATACCTTTGAATTGTTTAAGGATGTATGAATATGAAGAGTAATGTAGCCGATCTCATCATCAATTATATCAATTTGTTTTTTATCCTTTAGTATATGGCGTATATTCTCAGCTATCTTGTACTCCCTATAAAACATCACACGGATGTCGTCGTTTAAAGGATTGCTGATCTGTTCTTTGTTTTCCATACGCTTTACAGCAAATGCTATATGATCTGCCATAGGAAACAATATGCTTCTGTCTATATGTCCAAACTCATGCTCTGCATTATCGAGCAGTGTGTTTGCAATCTCAAGATACTCCGGCTCGATGGATTTTACTATGTCCTTTGCCGGACCTCTGTCCCTTGTCTGGGTCAGCTCATACAGTGAATCCTCTTCCGTTGGCTCGACAGACTGTGTGATTTTCTTTCCAAAACCCACACCCTTTCCGACTATAAGATATTCTCTTGCGCTCTTATCCTTTACCGCAAGCACTGTATTGTGATTTAATACCTTTGTGATTCTGTACATATCATTCCCCTGACATTTTTATTACTTCTCGTAGGTGTCAACTGCGTAGAGAGGCTCCCCCGCCTTAATCGGTCCGTCTGTGATGAGGCGGATTTTCTGATTATCTTTTAGCTCTGTGCAGATGACAGGAGTGGTAACTGATGGTGCGTTCGCCTTTAAGTAGTCAAGGTCAAGCTTCATGAGCACATCGCCCTTATTAACATGGCATCCTGCCTCAACCTGTACGTCAAAGCCTTTACCCTCGAGCTTTACTGTATCAATTCCTACATGGATTATCATACCAATTCCTGAGTCGGTTGTAAATCCCAAAGCATGCTTTGTATCAAAAACGAATAAAACAGTTCCATCCTCAGGTGCTACAACTACCCCCTCCTCAGGTGTGACTACTGCTCCGTCACCCATCATTTTACTGGCAAATGCCTCATCCGGCGCTGTTGAAAGGTCTGCTGCAATTCCTGTCATAGGACTTGAGATGATGACTGTGCTTGCCGGCTCTTTTACGTCGCCGGCTTTCTTTTCTGCTTTCACATCAGATTCCTGTGCTTTATCTGAAGCTGCATTTTCATTCTTTGCTTCATCTGCGTCTGCTGTATTATTTTCTACTGCATCGTCCTCGAAATGTTCCTCTGTCACGCTCGCAAGATAATCCTCTAAATCTGATTTAATCACTGTTACTCTCGGTCCATAGATAATCTGTACGCCCTGTCCCTTGTGTACGACTCCTGATGCTCCTGTTGATTTAAGAAGCACATCGTTTACCTTTTCAGGGTCAATTACTGTGATACGAAGCCTTGTTGCACAGCAGTCCACATCTGAGATATTGGCTTTGCCGCCGAGCCCCCGTGATATGGTCTGTGAGAGCTCATCTGCTACAGACCCTGCTTTTTCGTCAGAGTTCTTTACGTCCTTGCCAGCTTTTCTTTCATTTACATCTGCCTTGGTGTAGAGCTTTGTCTCTGTATCGTCATCCTCACGGCCCGGAGTCTTGAAATCAAACTTCTTTATAAGGAAGCTGAAAATAAAGTAATACAGTAAGAAATATACTATTCCCACCGGAATCACGAGCATCCAGCTTGTCTTTTCATTACCCTGCAATATACCAAACAGGAAGAAATCAAGTAATCCTCCTGAGAAAGTAAGTCCTACAGCGATGTTTAAAATATGTGCTATCATGTATGCGCTTCCTGCGAGCACTACCTGTACTGCAAAGAGAGCCGGTGCTACGAAAAGGAATGAGAACTCAAGAGGCTCTGTGATTCCTGTAAACATACATGCAAGTGTTGCAGAAAGTAAAAGGCTTCCTGCCTGTTTTTTCTTTTCCGGCTTTGCACATTTATACATTGCAAGTGCTGCTCCCGGAAGACCAAAAATCATGAAAATGAACTCTCCCGAAAAATATCTTGTGGCATCGGCACTGAAATGTGCGATGTTTGCAGAGTCAGCAAGCTGTGCGAAGAAGATGTTCTGTCCACCCTCAACCATATGTCCAGCAACCTCCATCGTTCCACCGACTGCTGTCTGCCAGAACGGCATGTAAAATACATGGTGCAGTCCGAATGGAATAAGAGCTCTCTTTATAATACCAAAGAGAAGTGTTCCGAAATATCCTGTTCCTGTCACCACTCCGCCGAGTGCATAGATTCCGTTCTGCACAGTAGGCCAGATAAAATACATTAAGATTCCTACAAAAAGATATGCCACTGTTGAAATGATAGGCACAAATCTTGTTCCACCGAAAAATGACAATGCATTCGGCAGCTCAATCTTGTAGAAACGGTTGTGCAGTGCTGCCACTCCCAGTCCTACGATAATTCCGCCAAACACACCCATCTGCAGTGACTGGATACCACATACTGATGTGATGGTTCCATCAAGCACATCCTTTGCAATACTTCCGTCTGCAAGGATTTTTCCGGAAATCTTGAGCATCGCATTGATTGATACATTCATAACAAAGTATGCTATGACTGCTGAAAGTGCTGACACCTCTTTTTCCTTCTTTGCCATTCCGATTGCTACTCCGACCGCAAAAATGAGCGGAAGGTTATCGAATATGGCACTTCCGACCGCATTCATGATTACAAGAAGTGCATGGAGTATAGTCTTATCTCCGAGCAGCCACTGTAAACCATAGGTCTCAATTGTTGTGGTGTTGGTGAATGAGCTTCCGAGTCCTAAAAGCAAGCCTGCTACCGGAAGGATTGCGATTGGAAGCATGAAGCTTCGTCCTACTCTCTGCAGGACACCAAAAATTTTGTCTTTCATGAGCTTTTCCTCCTATAAATGCAGGGTATGTACCGATTTGCACCTATCATTCTTTTTTGCTCCAGCAACAAAAAGGAGGCACTTATCATACACTAACCCTGTTAAAAGTTATGTACGACAAATGCCTCCCTAAAAGCAACACGTCTGCTTAAGTTTATATCACAGAAGCCTTATTATTTCAACACAATTTTCCTTACGAGTTTATTTTTTGTTAATCATGCTGTTTTTATACATGTTTTTTTGTGAATTATGTCTAATGTCTTTTTTCTCCAGACGCCTCCATGTTTCCACTATCATAAAGCATTCTTCCCCTGTGATGCCCTCTGATGAATACACAGCCTTTTGTATGATGCGCATGTACTCGTCCCAGTGGATTCCGCAATAATCCGGTCCGCAGTATTTTTCCTTCAGGTTAGCCAGATAAAGCTCATCTGTCCTGTTCTTTGAAGGATGTCCCAGTCCTTTGTAGATGCGGTTGTTTATCATTATTGCTGCCCTGCTGTAACGGCCTTTTTTCACCCTTTTTGCAAGTCTTGCTTCCCACAAAATATTTCTTCGCCTTTTGATATAAACTATGATGGCTGTAAGTGCAGTCAGAAAAATCACACAGAGTGAGGTTTTTAAAATCACCGGTGGTATATGAGGTCTCTTTTTTGAGTTCTGAGCATCTGTACGTTTATCCGCACCTGACTGTGAACCATAAGCCTTCTCACTGCCATCACCTGATGTACTGTTTGCTGCAGCTTTTGATGTATCATCTTTTGCTGTGTCATCATTTTCTGCATCTGTATTTTTTGTATCTTCATTTGCAGCATCTTCATCTGCCGCAGTATCATTCATATGCTCACTATCATTATAAGCAGCACCGGTGTTTGTTTTCTTTCCGTTGACACCAATATAGTCAAACGGATTCTCACCTGTCACATACTCAAAATATCCCGGTGTCATCTCCACCGGAATCCATCCGAAATCATCCAGATATATTTCAACCCAGGCATGCGACTGCGAATCCTTCACCTCACATATATCCTCATCATTTTCACCGGATTTGAAGCTGTCCTCCTTTGCACAATATCCGCTTACATAACGGCATGGAACGCCCATCTGTCTGAGTATCATCGTGCCAGCCGATGCAAAATGCACACAAAAGCCCTGTCTGCTATTTGAGAGGAAATTTTCAACTACATCCTTACCGCCTGTGGAAGGAGGATTTTTGCTGTACTTAAAATTCTTCGATGTCAGAAACTGCTGCACCAGCTGTGCTGCCGCAATCCTGTTGGCATCATTTTCTCTTATATAGCCTGTGTACATCATATTGCTTGTGAGCTGTCCTGTCCTAAGAAGCCACTTTGCATCTTCGGCAACAATCCCGTCACCACCCTGCTTTGCAGTATAGTTTTCCATTACATAATTATTGTATGCCGCATAGAAATCATTGTTGACCTCAAGAGGCTGCTCGGGCTCAAGGCTGGACGTTTCCAGACTACCATCGAAAAAGCCGGGACACGCCGACACCTCGATAGTCTTTGTCCCTTTATCCTTTGTGATAAAAAAGTCTTCGTCAAAATCTATATCCCCCTTGGCATCTATACTGTATGGGTCGATACAGTACGGCAAATAGGTGTATTTGGTGGAAAGCTTCTTCATCGTGATTGTATACTTTTCGGTGGCCGGATTGGTCTCATCATCATAATAGCCATCGAGCAGCGTGGCTAATCCGATTGCATTCTGCCATGCTGTCATCCTTGAAGCATCATGATACTCTTTTTCCATCCCGGAAAAATCAGACTTTTTAATCCATCTGCCATTCTCATAGGTATCACCGTAGAAGCTTCTCAGATAAATATTAGAAGGCGCTCCTGACTTTGCTTCTACCGTCATCACTGTTTTTTCACTGTAGCTTGGATAGTGATTACTAACCGTGCCATCCTGTAAATCAATCCCCACGCTGAAGAATGATTTTACGCTGCCCTCCAAATCTTTTTGAAAGGCAAGCATCTGCGGCTTTTTATCGGCAAGTGTATCAGCAAGAGGTTTAAACGAAAATACACATATAAAAAGTATTGCTGACACTGCCGCCATATATAAAAACGCCTGTGCTATCCTAAAAACATCATTGCCATGTTCACTGCCATTTACATCATATCCTGCCACTGTGCGTGCGTTGCCATCTGCGATAAGACACCAGAGTGTACACAGCGTGAGCATAACAACCTCGCTGACACTTGGGCTTTTGCCTATGCACAGCTGTACCGCAAGCATAAGCGTTGGAAATAATGTGAGCATGCGTCTTCTTTTAATTTGAACCGCCAGTGTCACCAGCAAAAGCATAACTATAAACGACACAAAGCCAACAAATGCCCCCGCAAAGGCTTTATCGCCCTTTGGACAGACAAACGAAGTGCCATAGTACACATTTATTATCTCAAGATACCTGCCCTTTACATACAAAAAGCCGTCTTTTATATGCTCTGCAGCCTGCCAGTTTGCAATAAACACTCCAAGCAGAAATACAAGCAGCAGCCCCGTATTTATCGCATGGCGCACCCATTTTCTTGTGTCAAGCGATGTAAGCCTGTTTATAAAGCCGCTTATCACCGAAAAAATAAACAGCCACACATACACATAATATGGGCATCTCACATGTGAAACGGTCGTATTCACAACAGACACTGCACACACCGTAAGAAGTACTGATGCAGCTGCATTGGCAAGTTCAGTAAGCAGGACACCAAGCACTGTAAATGCATTATTATAATCAGGCTTTATCTCATTTGTATCAGATCTCTGCCATCTGCTTTTCCTAAATGACAATCTCGTTTTTTTCATCCGCTCTGCCAACTATCTCCTCTCCCCTTTTTATCTGAAGTCTTCCGTCCACGCTAAACAGACACACAAGCTTTTCTGCCCGGTACTTTTCCTCATACAAAAAAAGCGCATCATTTTTTGTATCCGGCTTTATTTTAAGAAAACTGTTCAAAAATATGTAAAAGCCCTCCTCGTCATCCACTCTGGCTCTCACAATATCATTTATGGCGGTATCATACCACGCCACATAATGAGAGCATTTTTGATCCATAAGCGAAAAGGAAAGTGAGACAAGAAGCTTCATAAAAGCATCCGCCTGTCTGCCCTTCTTTATCCCCCTTAAATCTGCTACTATGGCCACCGCACATGCCTTTGGCAGGCTGTTCTCCTTTACCATCAGCTCATCAGTCCTTGCAGAAAGCTTCCAGTGCACACTCTGCAACCTGTCACCGTTTTGAAACTCTCTGACATCAAACAGCTCCGACGGATCATATCCCGGTCTTAAATCATCATAGATATCAGAATCCCCAAAGAAATTTCTTACTCTGTCCGTTATCCTCACAGGAATCTCATCAATCTGCGGCATCACCTCAACATTTGCATATTTTTTAACTCTTTTCGTGACATAAAAAAGCCTTGAAAAATCATATAGCTTTATCCTTACAAGCTCAAATTCATAATTGCCGCATAGGTTCACGCTGTACAAAAAATCACTGCCTCCTGACAGCCATTTTGTACTTTTTTCGCCGGATAAATTATTTTTCACCGTTACACGGTATTTTACACCATCAAAGCCTGCCTCCTTCAGCCGACAGGAAAGACTCACCCTGATACTCTCTCCCTGTGTGGCGATAGCTATCGGAATGTTTATAGCTGCCACTGCCCGGTGCGCCTTTACAAGCAATGCTATAAATGTCAGCACCATAAACACACACATAAAGCAGCCAAGCAGTGCCAGCGCAGCATTACCGTATATCATCGACATATAAAAAACTATTGCCGCAGTAATTATTCCTATCAAAAAACTAATCACGATTACCTGCCTTTTTCACATAAGTTGTCGGCTGTTTAACAGCCTTTAGTATCTCATCTATCACTGAAAGTTCTGATACATGTGATACTCTCGCCTTGGTATTTAGCACGATTCTGTGCTTTGTCACATCCGCAAATACAGAAACCACATCAGATGGTATGACATAGCTTCGCCCACTCAGATACGCATATGCCTTTGCCATCCTAACACACGCAATCGTACCTCGCGGACTCACTCCCAGCTCAATGTACGGACTTGTCCTTGTCGCATCAACCAGATCCACAATGTACGAATAAATACTGTCATGTATAAACACCTGCTCGACCTCTCCCTGCATCTCAACAAGTCCCTGTGCATTCATAACAGGCTTTATCGTATACTCATCAGCCTTCACACTTTTGCCCTTTGCGATATCCACCTCTGCATCATGTGAAGGATATCCCATGCTCATACATATCATAAACCTGTCAAGCTGTGACTCCGGCAACAGCTGTGTACCGGCGCTGCCCTTTGGATTTTGAGTGGCCATCACTATAAACGGCTCCGGGACCTTCCTGCTTATTCCATCCACAGTGACATTTCCCTCCTCCATAACCTCCAGGAGCGCAGACTGTGTTTTGGGACTTGTTCTGTTAATCTCATCTGCCAGAAACAGATTACACATCACGGCACCCTCGCGGTACACAAACTCTCCGGTCTGCTTCTGATACATAGAAAAGCCAAGTATATCAGCAGGCAGCACATCCGGAGTGAACTGTACCCTGTGATTCACAAGCGCCATCGCCCTTGAAAAAGCTACTGCAAGCGTAGTCTTTCCCACTCCCGGCACATCCTCAAGCAGTATATGTCCACCTGCCAAAAAGGCAGCAAATGCCTTGATGATACAATCATCCTTGCCCTTTACTGCCTTTTTTACTTCGTCTATCACTAACTGTGCATTATTCATTTGTCTTATCCCCCGGTTAATCATTTTAAACTGCCGATGATCATCTTCATCATCTTATTCATAAATAGCTATATATATTTTACATATTTAGTATCAATATTTCAACTTTTATCACTTAAATTAAACAATTCTTAAATTAATCATCTCCGCTGCTACACTGTTCCGGTGATGACAAGTGTGCTCTCACCCGGTGTGACAACCCACGCTCCTGTTGTGCTATCCTGTGTATAGGTTGCAGCCGGAACAGTGATTGCACCTGCCGTGCTCGAAAATGTGCCAGTTGCCTCATTGTAAGTGTAATCTGTAGCTGCAGTCCAGGCTGTGCCGTTTAATGCGGCTGTAAGATTGTTCAAAACCGGAGCAAATGTGTCTGTTATAACCACGCCTGTGGTATTGGTTGCCGCAACGCTTCCGTAGTTTTGAATCCTGAAGGTATAGGTCAGTGTACCGTTTTCCGTCACAGGAACAGGGCTTACTGACTTAGTAATTGCAAGATTTGGTGCAGCCTCGGCATTTACTGTCTCTGCTGCTGTGACCGGAGTGATTCCGGTACCGCTAACTGTAGCAGTGTTTGTAACAGATGCCTCTGTGCCAAGAGGAGCATACTCATTTAGCGCTGCCTCATAGATGACAGTTGCATTGCCACCTGCAGGGACATTTATGCCTGTTATGCTAAGAGGCGGTCCCTGGGTTACTGCAGGCGCTGCCTGGAGTGTGCCGTTTGTATAGTATTTTGCGGTGTTATTTACATAGGTTAATGGTACAAGAGTGTTGGTGTTAAAGGTATAAGCACCTAGATTGTCAGAAAGTGTCAGACCGTTTATCGCGGTATTTCCGGAGTTTACGATGCTCACCACATAGGTTATTGTATCGTTTTGATTGTAGGTGTTTTTGACTGCTGTTTTCGTAGCAGAAAGCACCTCCAGTATTTCTCCGACTGCTATATTTGAATTGGCTACATTGTTGCCATAACGAAGCTGTGCCTGATTAGTAAATCGTGCCATATATTTTCCATCCTTTCATATATTCAGGTATGGTTTAATATATGACACAAATCTACAAATGCCACAGATTATTTACTGTCCTGTTTATTTTTCTCCACATCAGCCTTTTTGATAAGCTCAAGAAGCTTTTCAAGCTCCTCCTCATCCACTCCGGTGTAGCCTGAAAGCTCACTAAGGCTCGGCTCGAAACCCTTATCGGATTTTAGTTTCTCCACTGCACGGTTTACCAATGAAACCTTTCCTACCACAGTATTCTCGCTCTCATCCTCACCGGTCTGCTCCCTGATACACTCTTTCATAGACTCCTCTATGGCATCCAGAAGCTCTTTTTCCACATCTATCTCATCCCCGCAGCCGCAAAGCTCAGTAAGGCACATGAAAAGTCCCATGTTTCCCTCCTGTACTACGTCCTCAAAGCCCTCTGATGTAACAGCAAGCTTCTTTGCCATGGCAAGCACACTTTTGAGCCAGAAATTTGATATAGTGTGTATCACACTCTCATCACCTGCGAGCAGCTTTTTGTACATATCGTCCTGCTCGGCTTTCGTATAATCAGGTATCTCTTCAAGCTCCTCAAGATACATCCTAAACATAGGTGAATCCGGTATGAGGCTGTCCTCGTCTATATCAGGCTCAGCTTCATTATCCTGCTTGGCCTTATTATTCTTTCCACCTGCTATGGCATCCATCGAATCGCCTTCTGAGTAAATTACATTGTTCAATGCAGCATTTTCAGACGATTCATCCCCATGTAATTCGTCCTGTGGTTCATCCTCATAATCACCTGCACTCTCATTTTCCTGCTCATGTGGTGTGATGAGAAATTCAAATACCATATCCTCCTGCGCTTTATTAAGCTCCATATCCTTAAAATAAGACATGATTTCATCTCTGCCTATCGGCTCCGCTGATGTCCTGATAATCTCGGCCACGCTCTGCACTGTCTCTATAAAGGTATTCTGATCTAACATATTTTACACTCTCCTGTCTGATTTCCAAAAACTACATAACTATATCAATCCCTGGATAAAAATAAACAAAATTAAAAGCGGCAGTATGAACTGAAAATACGGCTTAAGCTTCCTTGAAATCTTAAGTCCTGATCCTGTATTTGCCTCATCTATATACTTATCAAAGCCCCAGCCCCACTTTGTCACACAAAAAAGCAGATAGACAAGGGAGCCAATCGGAAGAAGCAGATTGCTTACCATAAAGTCCTCGCTGTCAAGCACATCCCTGCCTCCTATGAGGTGCAGATTACTCCACACATTGTATCCAAGTACACACGGCATACTTGCAATAAGTATTATCACACCATTTATTAGCGCAGCCTTGTTTCTGGACCAGCCAAACATATCAATGGCAAACGACATGATATTCTCAAATACCGCAATAACGGTTGAAAAGCTGGCAAAGGTCATAAACAAGAAGAAAAGACAGCCCCATATGCGGCCTCCCTGCATATTTACAAACACATTTGGCAAAGTGATAAAGATAAGGCTTGGTCCTGCGTCTACCTCCACCCCATAGCTGAAGCAAGCCGGGAAAATGATAAGGCCTGACATTATAGCCACAAATGTATCAAGAGCACATATTTTGGCACCCTCACCTGCAAGAGTGCAGTCCTTTCCCATATAGCTGCCGAATATCTCCATTGCGGCCACACCCAGACTCAGCGTAAAAAACGCCTGATTCATGGCTGCTGTTATTACATTCTTTATTCCAATTTCAGAGACCGCATCCAGATTTGGAACAAGATAGAATTTCACTCCTTCCAAAGCCCCTGAAAGTGTGATACTGTGCACCGCAAGGACAATGATAAGCAAGAGCAGAGCACTCATCATAAATTTACTGATTTTCTCAAGCCCATTCTGCAGACCACGGCTGCACACCAAAAAGCCAAGCACAACCGTAACTATCATCCAGAAAGCCATCTGCTTGGGGTCTGCAAGCATGTTTCCAAATGCAGCTGCCGTGTCATCAGTATTCATGCCTGATGTAAAATCTCCCTTTAGGAATTTAAAGAAATACGCAACCATCCAGCCTGAGACTGTTGTGTAATACATCATGAGCATGTAGCAGCCAAGCATGGCTATCCATCCGTGAATATGCCATTTACTGCCCTCTTTCTCAAGAGCCTTGTAGCTCATCACAGCACTTTTTCTGCTGGCCCGGCCTACAGCAAGCTCCATCGTAAGCACCGGAAGTCCCATGCATACCAGAAATATAAGGTAAAACAGTACAAAAATACCGCCACCGTTTTGACCTGTCACATACGGAAAACGCCATACATTGCCTATGCCTATAGCGCATCCTGCACTTACCAGTATAAATCCCAGACGTGATTTAAATGATTCTCTTTTCATATTTATATATCTCCTATTGTTATTGCGTTACGTTATCACCCTGCTGTGAGCATTGACTATTGCTTTGTGCTTTATTACTCTCCTCAAAGACTCGCAGCTCCTTTATTGCCTGTCCACCCATCAGATAGAGAATACCTGTATTGAATATAGTCATAAGGCCGATTCCTACATCTCCGAGATCCCAGACAAATGTGTATGCCGCGATACCGCCTACAAACAGCATAACAAGAGCCAGCACCTTGTACATGGTCTGTGAAATCCAGTTATCCCCAAACAGGTACGCAACATTACTCCTTGCATAAAAAAGTATACCAAGGAAGGTGGAAAAGCTGAACAAAAACAATGTGACTGCTATAAAAATAACTCCAAAATCTCCAAGATGATACCTCATAGCTGACTGTAATAAATCCATGCCCTCTTTCCCTGCCACTATATTCTCCGGTGCAGTGAGCATGATCATTGCCGTACAGCTGCAAATCACTATCGTATCTATAAATACACCGAGCGCCTGCGTCAGTCCTGCCTTTACAGGAGTATCGCACTCTGCCGCCGCTGCAGCGCATGGAGCTGAGCCTGAGCCTGCCTCATTTGAAAAAAGACCTCTCTTTACACCATTCATGAGCACCGCTCCAAAGCCTCCCGCAGCCACCTGCCTGATACCGAAGGCTTCCTCAAATATCCTTGAAAAAACCGATGGCATCATGCCTATATTTTTAATTATGATAAAAATGGTTATGGCAAAATAGCACACCGCCATGATAGGAACAACTATGTCAAGCACCTTTACCGTAGCATTTTTCCTAAGCACTATTACAGCAGCCACTGCCACCAGGATTATTGTAGTATAAATAGGTGGTACGCCAAATGCATTTTCAAATGATGATGTGACAGAATTGCTGATCACCTGACTTATGCCACACCAGCAGATTAGTCCGGATATAGCAAACAAAACAGCTATAATAACATGTTTTTTCTTTTTGCCTGATTTATCCTCAAAGTAGTGGTGTATGTAATACGCCGGACCTCCACGATAGCCTGAGTACAATGGATCAGGCTCCTTGTGAAGCTGTGCCAGTGTAGCCTCCACAAAAGCCGTGGATGAACCTATAATGGCTGTTATCCACATCCAGAAAACCGCACCTGCGCCTCCCACTGATATGGCATCCCCCGCCCCCCCCCGTGATTTGCCAGCCACAACGCCAACCAGATTACCCATGCCCACTCTCGTCGCCGTAGAGACAATGAGTGTCTGGAACGTGGACAGGCTGTCCTTATTTTCCTTTTTACCTGTCAGCGCCTTTATCATGTCCGGAAACATTCTGATTGGTAAAAGTCTTGTCCTTACAGTGAAATAAATTCCTGTCGGAATCAAAAGAATTATGAGCAGTGAGATTCCCACGCTCCCACCGCCGGGCAGTGGAATGTGTATCAGATCTCCCCACAAGAAAGAATAAACTTTTTCAATAAGTGCTACTATCATAGTAAATATCGTCCCCTTAGTTTTCATTGCTTCAACGCATTGAAGATGAAGCCAGTATTACTATGATACAATATGAGCAGGAAACTTTCAATATATTCTGTTTTTTTGTTCTGTTTTTTCTTTCACAAACAGTAATAAATACACTATAAGTCCCTTGCATATGAGATTATAATTCCTTATAATGATATAGTTGAATATTCAAAAGATATACGCCCTGGGAGATAAATAATGATAAAACTAATAGCAACAGATATAGACGGAACACTTGTAAAGGACGGCTCACTGCTCATAGATCCTGAGTACATGTCTGTCATCGACAGGCTCATAGACAAAGGAATAATATTTGTAGTCTGTTCCGGCAGACAGTTTTCAAGCGAATTTAAGCTGTTTGCTCCGATAAAGCACAAGCTTTTGTATATAACAGACGGAGGAACAGTCGTGCGCACTCCAAAGGAAATCCTAAAAACATATCCTATGGACGAGGATATATGGAAGAGCATGTGCCGGATGGTCCGCGATGAGCTGCCTGCATGCGATTACTTTGCTGCTACTCCTGATTTCTGCTTTGCAGAGGATGGTGGCAGCCCAATCTTTCATCTGCTTCGTGATTCATACGGCTTTGAGATGCGTGAGGTTGATGACATCACAAGGCTTGACAGAAATGACATCATCAAATTCACTGTCTTTCATCCCGACAAATGCGAAGAGCTGTGTACACCGGTTTTCATTCCGGCATGGAATAAAAAAGCTCACCTGGCAGCCGCCGGCAAGGAATGGGTAGACTGCAACGCAAAGGGTGTCAGCAAATGGACTGCACTCTCATACCTAATAGACAGATTCGACCTGCTTCCGGACGAAGTATGCTGTTTCGGTGACAATCTGAATGATATTCCTTTATTTGAAGCTTGTGATTGTTCCTGTGCGGTAAGAAATGCACATAAGGAAGTAAAAGAAAGGGCAGACTATATTTTAGATACCAATCTGAATGCGGGAGTGGTAAAATTTCTGGAAAAGGAAATGAAATAAATTATCAAGACGGGCATAGAATCTGGAATTTACCGGAGACTATATAGAGAAGATAGTTGACAAAGAGTTTTGATAATATTAAAATATAGATATGAAAACTATGTTACATGGAAATGAGAACACAAACTA
>OGQB01001189.1_pt1 | contig 23349 bp, 20 predicted proteins | sample 1553071 | NCBI WGS metagenome assembly OGQB01 (sample SAMEA2580284, study PRJEB22360) | human gut metagenome | biome: human gut; feature: human-associated habitat; material: faeces | place: Denmark | collected 2008/2010
CCCTCTTCCTCGCCCAGAGGCAGTCCCAGTGCCGCCTGCTCCGCCGGGCCGAACACCCGGCGTGCAAAGACCGCGCCATGGGGGCCCAGCAGGCTCTTTTCCATCCGCGCAATGCTGCACAGGTCGCAGCCGATTCCGTAGACCATGAAAAACCTCCTGAACGGGAAAATTCGCTCCGTTCTTTTTACTCAAATTTTCAAAAATTTTTAGGCAAAGTGTGCAAATTCCAGCTTGGAATCTTGAAGTCAGCGTTCATTTCGTGTACAATGGGCTATAAGTTCCAATGACCTCTCGGAACGGAATGCGAGAGGGATACCGAAGGGGGTGCATTGCGTGGGCGACGCGACTGCTATTTTTTCGATCCACGACAAAAAGGACTACGAGATTCACGAGATCGTACAGCAGGTGTACGATGCATTAAAGGAAAAGGGCTACAATCCGGTCAATCAGCTGGTGGGCTATATCCTGTCCGAAGATCCCACCTATATCACCACATATAAGGGAGCCCGCTCCCTCATCCGCAAAGTTGACCGTGACGATCTGCTGCAGGCCATGCTCCGCAGCTACCTGAACGTCTGAGCCGCGCTTACACAAGTCCGCTGCCTCGCAGGAGGCGGCGGGCTTTTATTTTGGCCAGCAGGCAAAGATCTGGTTCACCACCGTCTCATACTCCCAGCCTTCCCGGGCCTTGCGCAGGGGCTTTTCCAGTGCGTCGGCCCCATCGAAAAGGTGGATGAGGTAGAACCAGTGGGCCTTCATCCGGCTCACGGCACAGCTGGCCATTCCAAAGGCTTCGGTGTAGCCGTGATAAAGCTCATCATGGTAGCCGCGCAGTTCTTCCCGGGAAGCGGCAGGGCCGCCCACAGCCTTGCGCAGAAGAGCAGGGTCTGCAATGAGGCCCCTGCCCACCATGATGCCCGACAGTCCCGGAAATGCCGCTTCCAGTGCCCGCAGGTCATCCGCGGTGGTCACATCGCCGTTGTAGCAGACCGGAATGGTCCGTTCCACAGTTTCTTCATCTGCTGCAGCTGCGCTCAGCCTTTCTTTCGCCCGCACATAGGCTTCCCGGTGCACGTTTCCTTTATAAAACTCTTTCAGCACGCGGGGATGCACGATCAGCTTCTGAATCGGATACTGGGAAAAAATATCCAACAGACGCTCAAATTCATCCGGGTTTTCCACGCCAATTCTCGTTTTGATCGAGATTTTTAGCGGGCTGTGTGCAAAAATTTCCTCCAGAAACGCATCCAGTGCGTCTGGATCAGCCAAAAATCCGGCGCCTTTTTTCTTCGCCGTCACGGTGGCAGACGGACAGCCAAGATTTAAGTTCACTTCTTCGTAGCCCTGTTCTTTGAGCATCCCGGCAACCTTGCAAAAGCCTTCCGCCTGATTCGTCAGGATCTGCGGAACAACCGCGATGTTCTGATTGTGCTCTGCTGCAATGTCGTTCCACTCCCGCGTCGTGAAGCTTTTCCCTTTTTTCGGCGTGATGAACGGTGTGTAATAGCGATCCATCGACGGAAAGCACGCATGATGCGCGTTCCGGTAAATATATCCTGTAATCCCCTCCAGCGGGGCAAATTCATACTGCATGCGATTCTCCCGATTTAATAATCCAGCAAAAACTCTGCCAGCGCATAGTTGCTGACGTCCACGCCATAATCCGTCAGGCGCAGATTTTTTTTCGATTCATCCAGACAAAGTAACTGTTCGGAAAACAGCTTATCCGCTGCGTCCTGATAAACGTCCCAGAAGCTTTTTCCAAACTGGTGTTCAAATGCTTGCAGTTCAATGCCTTTTGTCAGGCGCAGCCCCAGAAACATAAACTCTTCCATTCGTTCCGACACACGAAGCGTCTGCACCTCTTCCCGAAGGTTTGCAAAATCTCCCTGATTTTTGCCGCATTCCAGATAGTCCGATAAATCAGACGTCATCTTCCAGCGCATCGGGTCAATCAAAGACGACGCTCCAAGCCCGATCCCCAAATAATCCGTCCGGTTCCAGTAGCCGATGTTGTGGCGGCAGGCATACCCGTCCTTCGCATAATTCGAAATTTCATACCGATGGTAGCCATACTGTTCCAGAATTTCCCGCGTTCGGGCATACATCCGGCGTTCGTCCTCTTCCGACGGAAGCGGCAGCATTTCTTTCGGGCGCAGCGTCTGGTTTGCGTCTTCACCATACCAGTTCCAGAACGGCGTACCTTCTTCGATGATCAGGCTGTAGGCCGACAGATGCTCCGGCGCAAACTCTGCAGCTTTCATGAGTGTCTGCTCCCAGCTCTCCACCGTCTGCCCCGGCAGCGCAGACATCAGATCGACGTTGATGTTTTCAAACCCAGCCCTCCGCGCCTGCTTATAGTTTTGGACAAAGGTATCGAAATTGTGAATTCTGCCAAGCATGGCAAGCTCTTTGTCACACGCCGACTGCAGCCCCATGCTCAGCCGGTTGATTCCGGCACGCCGATATCCGGCGAGTTTTTCAAAATCCAGCGTGCCCGGGTTGCTTTCCAGCGTAATTTCCGCATCGTCCGCAACGCAAAAATGCGTCCGGATCGCGTCCATCAGCCGTTCCATATCCATGACGCGCAAAAGGGACGGCGTACCGCCGCCCCAGAAAATCGTAGTGACTCTGCGCTCTTGATAAAACTGACTCTCCTGCACGATCTGTGAAAGGAGGGCATCGACGTATGCTTCCGGAACGTAACCATCCGCTGTAGAGCTATCTGCTGCCAGCGGTGCCGACAAAAAATCGCAGTAGCGACATTTTTGCCTGCAGAACGGAATGTGCAGATATAATTCCAGATCTTTTTTCGGTGTCATAGGCTCAGTTCTCATCCAGCTTTAAGACGCTCATGAAAGCCTTCTGCGGGATTTCCACGTTGCCAACCTGACGCATCCGCTTCTTGCCTTCCTTCTGCTTTTCCAGAAGCTTTTTCTTACGGCTGATATCGCCGCCATAGCATTTTGCAAGCACGTCCTTGCGCATCGCCTTGACGGTTTCCCGGGCGATAATCTTGCCGCCGACTGCCGCCTGAATCGGAATTTCGAACAGATGGCGCGGGATTTCATCCTTTAACTTTTCGCACATTTTCCGACCACGCTCGTATGCGCTGTCCTTATGTACAATAAATGAAAGTGCATCCACTTCTTCCCGGTTAATCAAAATATCCAATTTTACAAGCTCTGACTGCTCATACCCCTTTAACTCATAGTCAAACGACGCATAACCCTTGGAACGGGACTTTAACGCATCGAAAAAGTCGTAAATGATTTCATTTAACGGCAGCTCGTATTTGAGCAATGCACGGGTTTCTTCCATATATTCCATGCCAAGATACTGACCTCGGCGCTCCTGGCACAGCTCCATAATGGAACCGATGTAGTCCGTCGTCACCATGATCTCTGCCGAAACCACAGGCTCTTCCATATATTCGATCATCGACGGGTCGGGCAGATTGGACGGATTGGTCAGCTCGATCACTTCCCCGTTGGTCTTATGCACCCGGTACACAACGCCCGGCGCCGTTGTCACCAGATCAAGGTTGTACTCTCTTTCCAGACGTTCCTGAATGATTTCCAGATGCAGCAGTCCCAGAAATCCGCAGCGGAATCCAAAACCAAGGGCAATGGATGTCTCCGGCTCATAAAATAAGGACGCATCATTTAACTGCAGCTTTTCCAGCGCATCCCGCAGATCAGGATACTTCGCACCGTCTGCCGGATACAATCCACAGTACACCATCGGATTGACCTTTTTATAACCGGGAAGCGGTTTTGCACACGGATTGGCTGCATCTGTAATCGTATCGCCGACGCGGGTATCCTTGACATTTTTGATCGAAGCCGTCAGATAGCCAACCATTCCTGCAGACAGCCCGTCCTCGCTGGGGATAAACTGACCTGCGCCAAAATAACCGACCTCCACAACATCAAACTCTGCACCTGTTGCCATCATACGGACTTTGGTACCTTTTTTTAACTGTCCTTCCATAATTCGGAAAAAGACAATCACGCCCTTGTAGGGATCGTAGAGGGAATCAAAAATCAACGCCTGCAGCGGGTTTTCTAAGCTGCCGCCCGGCGCGGGAATTTTTTTCACAATCTGCTCCAGCACCTGTTCGATATTTAATCCGTTTTTAGCGGAAATCAAGGGTGCATCCTCCGCATCCAGACCGATCACATCCTCGATCTCTTCTTTTACGCGCTCAGGCTCTGCGCTCGGCAGGTCGATTTTGTTGATGACCGGAAATACCTCCAGATCATGATCCAGCGCAAGATACACATTCGCCAGCGTCTGCGCCTCGATGCCCTGTGCTGCGTCCACGACCAGAACTGCGCCGTCGCACGCTGCCAGTGCACGGCTGACCTCATAGTTAAAGTCCACGTGTCCGGGAGTGTCGATCAGGTTAAAAATATATTCTTCCCCATTCTCTGCACGGTAAATCGTCCGCACCGCCTGGGATTTGATCGTAATGCCGCGCTCCCGCTCCAGCTCCATGTTATCAAGCACCTGCTCCTGCATTTCTCTGCTCGTCAGAAGACCGGTCTTTTCGATAATTCGGTCTGCCAGCGTCGATTTACCGTGATCGATATGCGCGATGATACAAAAATTTCTGATATTGCTCTGTTTTATTTTGGACATTCTTTCCTCACTCTGATTCCTGTCGTCAACCGCCGCATTTTAGAAAATGAAAACCGTTTGCTGCGCCGACGCCATACTCGCCATTTTTCAATCTGATTGCATTTAAGTATATCAAACTCACAGGCTGTGGGCAAGGAATTTTACACTGTCTTCTGCACACTCACGGTCTCTAGTGTTCCAAAACCACCCGTTTTCCTTCTTCTTTTCCATTTTGTTCAAACCAGGAAAGCCAATTTTTCTTTTCTTCTTCCCCCGGAACCGGAAATTCCTGCTGAAGCTGCCCGATATTTCCTCCTTTGGAAATACCGAACGGATGATACGGCAAAAGCTGCGCCTGCTCTATCGAAGGGTATCGCCCAAGCAGATCACAGATTGTCTGTAAATGGGCTGTATTATCGTTGACTCCAGGGATAATCGGGCAGCGTAAAACTGTCCGTACCCCTTTTTTATCCGCCAGGGCAAGGTTATTCAAAATCGGGACAAGCGATCCGCCAATCCATTTTTTTGCGTCCTCCTCAGTGCTCACTTTCCAGTCAAAATATAGCAGATCGGTTTCCTGCAGCAGTTTTTCCATCGCGTCTGTAGTCCCAAACCCGCTCGTCTCCACACAGGTATGCAGATCCTCCTCTCTGCACAACGAAAGAAAGGAGGCTGCAAAATCCGCCTGCTGCAGCACTTCTCCGCCCGACAACGTAATTCCGCCGCCGGAATGCTCATAAAACGCCCGATCCAACAGTGCAATTTTCAAAAGCTCTTCTTCTGTATACGGTGTTCCGATAATTTTCAGTGCCTTTGTCGGACACTGTTCCAAACACTTCCCGCAAAACTGACAATGTTCAAAATAAACCTGATGCCGAAACTGTTCTGTCCCGGTTTTCGTCAACCAATGTACATTACTGTGACATGCCGTTTCACAGCGCCCGCATCCAACGCACTTCTCACGATGAAACGACAGCTGCTTTACGGGATTTTGACTCTCCGGATTATGGCACCACCGACAGCGCAGCGGGCAGCCCTTAAAAAAGAATGTCGTCCGCACACCTGGTCCGTCATGCAAGCTTCCCCTCTGAATATCTACAAGCAACGCTTCCAAACTATATCCTCCCTTTCCGGCATCACAGCACTGCGCAGCGATACCGGACATATTTTGTTTTTCGACACTGCACAGCAGCAACGATGCCACTCGCTTTTTCTCTTAGCAGTATGCCGTCCTCGTCAGGACGTCCTGCTGCGTTTTTTTATCCAGATCGATAAACCTCGCTGTAAATCCGCCGACCCGCACCACCAGATTTTCATGGTTTTCCGGGTGCACCAGCGCATCCTCCAGATCTTTCTGGCAGACAACGCTCAAATTCACCTGCTGCCCTCCAAGATCGAAGAACGTTCCAAGCACGCTCTTAATCTGCGTCAGATCACCTTCAAACATGCTGCGCGCGAATTTCAGGTTCTGGTTTCCGCCCGCATGAATCGAATTATCCAGTTTAGTCAACGACAGAATCAGCGCTGTCAGCCCCTCTTTATCCTGTCCGTTGTAAGGGCTGTTGCCGTTGGACAAAAACTTATGCGCATTTCTGCCGTCCGGCGTCGCGCCGACAAACTGCCCCAGCGTCACATTCATATTGTTGTTGATCAACACCGCCAGAAAAGAATCCAGCCGTGTCCGGTTTTTCTGGCTGCGGATCGTCTGACAGATGAACTCATGCAGCCGAACCGCAATTTCATCCGCCTCTTCCTTATCGTTTCCAAATTTCGGCGCGTCAAGAAGCGCCTGCTGCAGCATCTCTTTTCCCGAAAAATCACAGTCGAGCGCCTCTACAAGCTCCTGTAATGTGCAGCGCTTTTCCTCAAATACAACTTTTCGGATTGCTTCCATACTGTCTGAAAGCGTGATATTTCCATAGGTTTCCACCGTTCCGCCCAGATACCTGTAACCGCCGTTTAGCATACCGCGTCCACGCGTCATGCAGTCGTCCTGCAGACAGGAGAACTGTAAAAACTCTGCTTCTTTTCCATCCACGTCATACACCAGCTCTTCAAAACCGCCTGCAATCTCGATAAAAAACGTCAGATAAGTTTTTAACAACTCTTCCAGCTCCTCATAACAGATAATGTCCTGAAGCTTTTTGCATTCCTGCCCAGCTGCCAGCGGTCCTGACAAAATTCCTGTCGCCGGATTGATTCCATCATGCAGTACAAGCTCCAGAACCTTTGCCACATTCAGGGCTGTATTTGGCGTTCCGATACTCTGTACCGCCAGCATATATTCTCCGCAGCCAAAGAACGAATACTGCTCCGCTGCCTTTTTGGGCACATCCATCGCCCGCATCACTGCAGGCACATTCACATCATCGTTATACAGCATCGGAAAGGTCGAGCCGCTGCCAAGAATCCGCAGCGCGCGGTCATAAATATCCTGATTCATCTCTTTATAATAACGCAGGCTGATCTGCGGATAAAAATGTTCCCTGCGCACTTCCAATACATCCATCACCAGCATGGCAAATTCGTCCGCGCTCTTTTCATGCTCGCGCCCCATGCCGCCGATAATCACCCGCGTATCCCGTCCGCACTGGGTTTCGATGATTGTGAAAAAATTATCCAGCAAACGCACTGCCTGATCGTGTGTAATCCGTCCGGTCTTCAAATCTTTCCGGTAAAATTCCCCCAGATAATCGTCGATTCTTCCGATCTCTACTGCACGCGACGCAAGCATATAGAGGCATTGCAGCTGAATTGCCTCCTGCATACTCTCCGGTGGTGCAGTCTGAATGTGTTCCAGACACTCTGCCATCTGCAAAAGTTCCTGTTGTCGCACCCTGTCATTTTCCTGTCCAGCCAAACGCTTTGCCTCCGTTATATACTGCCCCATTACCCGGCGAAGGGATTCCTGCACAGAAGCTACGCCCTCGTAAAAATTCTTTTTCTCCGGCTCCTGCGTTTCCTTCGACAGTCTGAGTGCTTCATCACGCAGACCGCAAACGCCAAGCCGGAACAGCTTTTTAAAATCAAGATTTACGCCAGCCAGCCGGTAAAGCGGATGAATTGCCGCATTATCATGCGCATAATCGTCACCGCCCATCGAACCTGCCCAGCTTTTGGGGAACTGCTGCCGGATTTTTGTATTTGTATTTTCTGTTTTCCAGAATTGGATCATCTCTTCTGCCTGCATACAGTCCTTCCCGGAATAGGCAGCGTCTGCCTTCATCCGTTCCAGCTCCTTCTCGCAGTTTACCACATCTATACAATAACCGGTCTTGTCGATGCCGTCTCCCTCCATACACTGTGCAAACACCACATACGGACGGCTGATCCTTCCGGCAATCAGATCCTGCGGCTGAATCGTCACAAAGTACGTCGACATCTGTGCTTCCATGCAGCGGCTCTCCCGCACCGCTTTAGGCTGCCCGATATTTTCCCGATAGATTTTTGTAAATTCCAGTTCCCGCTCTAAAATTCTGTTCGGATGATACATTTTTGTCCCTCCACATTTCTTTTTCCATAAATACAGTTGTTTTGATTTTAAATCAACTCATTCCACAGCTTCTGTATTCAGTATAAAAAGAAACGGGAAACACCGCTAACACCTGTTCCCCGTTTCTGATACTATATTGACCTAATATATTTTTTTCTGTGAAAATATTCTGTTTTCTGGAAAGAGACTTCAAAATATCATCTGTCATTCAAAGAACCGCTTCTGACTCCGGTATTCTTTTGGCGTCTGGCCGTAACGAGCCCGAAACTGGCGGTTGAAATACGACAGATTCTCATACCCGCAGCTGTAAGCGATATCCAGAATTTTTTCTTCAGTGCTGCGGAGCAGGCGGCATGCCTCAGTCATTCGGCAGGAATTGATAAACGCCGTCGGCGTTTGCCCGTAATACTTATAAAAAATCCGATTCAGATACGCCTGACTTTTGCCCGCAAGTTCCAACATGCGTGTAAGTCCCTGCGTAAAATTTTCAGGCTCCTACATTCTGTCATACAATTCAGACAGCCAGTCCGGCGCACTGTTTTCCCTGCCTTTTAATAAGATGTTTACCAGGACATCACAGCAAATGCTCTGGAGCAGAAATTCCTTTTCCCCTGAGGACTCCCAGAGTTGATGCAGCAGACGTATTTTCCCACGGAATCCTTCCAGGCTTTCCGAATCCAGGTCAAAAACAGGTGCATCTTTGCTCCCGTTCCCGCTGCCAAACAGCGGCGCCGTCAGCTGTTCATAACGATCTTTTCGCACCGCAATATTGTACAAAAGATTCTGCTCGCCAAAGGGATTTGACAGGGTATGCACATCGTCCGGTCCGAGCAGCTGTCCCATCCCCGGCTGCATCACCAGTTCCTGTCCGTTACATCGTTCCAGAAACGTGCCTTTCAACACGACAAAAAATTCATAATAATCATGACAGTGCGCCTCGATCTGCTCTCCCGGTTTCAAAATCAGATCGGCGATATAGAAAGTAACCTGTTTATCCGTCACATACTGCTTCCAGTAAAACCGCTGTGCCATAAATGCTCCATTCTACCGCGACACGATGTTTTGTTTTTTCTTTTACACCGCCGATTCTTCCCGACTGCGGCACTGTTTCGCCAGATAATGAATCACGTCCCGTCTCGTAATGATCCCAATAAAGACCTTTTCATCATCAATAACCGGCACGAAGTTCTGAGCGCTGACCTTTTCCAGCAGTCCTTCCATATCCACATCCACATGAACCGGCTTATTGTCCCGGGAACGGTTCACCTGCATGACAGGAATCTCTTCCATCTGATACAGGCTGGGAAAATTCAGTTTTTTTAATCCCCAGAGCACATCCCCGTCCGTCAGCGTGCCAAGATATTTGCCCTCCGTAGATAAAAGCGGAACTGCAGCATAACCGTGATGCTCCATCTTTTCAAGCGCCTGACGCAGTGTGTCAGTTTCCTCCACATAAGCGACCTCGCTCTTTGGTGTCAAAAAGAATAAAATATTCATCTGTAAATTCTGTCTACCTTTCGTATACGATTCTCTCCGCCTGCGCTGCCGCCTCTTCTTCCGAAATCAGGCAGCCGATAATTTTCAGTGCAAAATCGATCGCACAGCCCATGCCGCGTCCGGTGATCACATTGCCATCCACCTCTGCTGCGCCGTGCGTCACAAAGGCGCCGTCCAGCTCCTTTTCCGGCATATCGTGCTGGTACTGCCCCACGCCGATGGCCTTGGGGTCGATCCGCGATGTCCGAAAATCTGCGGGGCCGCGCAGATCGCTGCAACCCATTTGCCAGCGCTGTAAAAACGATCCAGCTGTTCCATTAATCCATCACAGGCTTCCAGATGCAGGGTTCCAGGCATTCCCCCCGGAAGCACCAGCAGATCGAACGCATCAAAATCTGTCTCAGAAAGCAGCTGATCCATCTGCACGGTAATCTGATGCGAACCGGTCACCGCCGCCGTCTCATCCACGGAAACCATTGTCACCTCGATGCCCGCCCGTCTGCAGAGATCCACCACTGTCAACGCTTCTATTTCTTCATAACCAGCCGAAAAAAACACACCAATTTTCGCCATCTGTATGTCCCCTTTCTTCTTAAGTTCATTTTCTGATGTCTGGCAGCAGCCTGCCATTTGAACCATTCCTATCTTAGCAGAAATCTCTGTTCCATAAAAGGGAAAAAGTATGAATAATTTCTAAAGAATGTTAAAATTCAGGGTGCTTCCACAACAAAATTCACAAATCCTGCGTATGTGTGCTATACTAAACCTATCGAGCATCTAAAACACACAAAGGAGTACCGCTATGCCCCCTATGGAAATCGAACGAAAATTCACAGTCAAAGCTCTGCCGGAAAATCTGGACAGCTATCCGTTCCACCTCATCGAGCAGGCTTATTTAAACACCGACCCCGTCCTGCGCATCCGCAGACAGGATGATGAATATTATCTGACCTACAAAGGAAAAGGGCTGATGGCGCGGGAAGAATATAATCTTCCGCTCAATCAGTCCTCCTATGAGCATCTGCTTCCGAAAGCCGACGGCATCTGTATTTCCAAAAAACGATATCTAATCCCCTGGGATCCTTATACCATCGAGCTGGATGTTTTTGAGAAGTCTCTGGCGCCGCTTATCATCGCAGAAGTAGAATTTCCATCCATCGAGGAAGCAAACGCATTCACACCGCCGGACTGGTTCGACCAGGATGTGACGAAGGATCCGGCGTATCATAATTCGAATTTGATCTTGAAATAAGATCGTCTCCATACTATTATAGGATCAGGCAAAGGATATAAGTGTTCACGGTCAACACAAACGAAATCCCGGAGAGCTGCAGCTCTCCGGGATTTCTTGTTCATCAGGGCAAATCACCTGCAATAGGTCTCTGTCACGTCCTTCATATGTGCTGCCAGTGCATCCGTCAGCTGTCCGTCCGTCAGGCGCCATTTCCAGTTGTCTCCAAGGGTGGACGGGAAGTTCATGCGGGCTTCTCGTCCGAGTCCGAGCCAATCCTGCATCGGGATCACTGCGGTTCCTGCGGTTGAGGACATCGCTGTTGCGATCATCGCTTCCACCACATCTTTACCGCTTTTTACCCGCAGGTACTCACGAATGTATTTCTGCACCTTGCGGTTGTTTTCTTCGTACCAGCCGCGGGTTGTCTGATTGTCATGGGTTCCGGTGTAAACAATACAGTTCTTATCATAATTGTGCGGCAGGTATTCGCTGTCGTAGCTGTCAAATGCGAACTGCAATACCTTCATACCCGGATATCCGCATTTTTTGATCATTTTGCGGACAGGAGGTGTAATCACACCCAGATCCTCTGCGATCATCTCTTTTTTGCCCAGCTTCATCTTCATCGCTGCAAACAGCTCGAAGTCAGGTCCCTTTTCCCAGTGACCATTGACTGCAGTTTCGTCTCCGTAGGGAATCGAGAAATATGCCTCAAAGCCACGGAAATGATCTACGCGGACGATATCGTAGAGGCGATAGCTGTAACCGATTCTTAAAATCCACCAGTCATAGCCGGTCTTTTTGTGATATTCCCAGTCATAAAGAGGATTGCCCCACAGCTGGCCGGTGGCAGAAAAGGCATCCGGCGGAACCCCTGCAACTGCCTTGGGCACACAGCCCTCAGAAAGCTGGAACAGCTCCGGATGAGACCAGGTATCTGCACTGTCAAGTGCAACGTAAATCGGGATATCTCCGATAATAGAGATCCCTTTTCCATTGGCATAGGCCTTGAGTGCCTGCCACTGTTTTGCAAATAAATACTGTAAAAACTGCCAGAAGCAGATTTCATCGGACAACTCATGTCTGCAGCGTCTGATTGCTTCAGGCTCCCGCAGCTTTAAAGGTGCGTCCCATTCCAGGAAGCTTGCGCCGCCCTGACTGTCCTTGATCGCCATAAACAACGCATAATCAGAAAGCCACCAGTCATTTTCCTCACAGAATGCAATAAATTCAGCATTCTCTGCGATATGGCTGTTGTGGTATGCCTTGCGCAGCAGGGGAAAACGTCCCTGATACATTTTTTCATAATCCACATAGGACTTGCTGCCGCCCCAGTCTGTATTCTCACATTCCTCTTCTGTCAGCCATCCATTTTCGATCAGCTCTTCAAGATCGATCAGGTAGGGATTGCCCGCAAAGGTAGAAAATGCCTGATAGGGGGAATCCCCATATCCAGTGGGTCCCAAGGGCAGGATCTGCCACAGCTTCTGTCCCGCTTCCTTCAGAAAATCCACAAAAGCATAGGCTTCTTTGGAAAAGGTTCCGATGCCGAATCGGGATGGCAGGCTGGTAACCGGTAATAAAACACCGCTTCTTCTCATTCTTTTTTCCTCTCATCCTTTGAACGATATGTTTTGTCACGCCATGCAGGGCGAAAGATCAGAACCCCCGTGCAAGCACAGTCGTTCTTCTGACTTTTCGCCCTTTTCATCATTTGAAATCTCCGATTTCTCATGTCTGACAGGTCAAGAGGTCTTTCCCCCACCCAGGAGCAGGCTCCTGGGTGCTTAGACCTTTTTCCCCGGGTATCCTTATTTTAATTTCCAAATATCGCGGTTGTATTCTGCGATAGTACGATCGGAAGAGAAGAATCCGGCTTTGGCGATATTTACCACCATCATACGTTTCCACTTTTCCTGATCCTCGTAGTCTGCAAACATACGGTCTTTGGTTGCAATATAGTCTTCCAGATCCAGCAGGGTCATGAACCAGTCCTTATTCAACAGCTCGTTGTAGAGGCGCTCCAGATTCTCCTTATGACCAACTGCCAGCGCCTGATCGCTTACGATGAAGTCCACTGCTGCTTTGATCACAGGGCTCTTCTCATAGAAGCTTCTGGACACGTAGTCTGCCTTTGCATAGTGATCGATAACCTGCTCGCTGTTTTCGCCGAAGATATAGATGTTGTCATCACCAACAAGGTCGTGGATTTCAACGTTTGCACCGTCAGCTGTGCCCAGTGTCACCGCACCGTTTAACATCATCTTCATGTTGCCGGTACCGGATGCTTCCTTGGAAGCCAGAGAGATCTGCTCGGAAATATCGCAGGCAGGGATCAGCTTCTCTGCATAGCTTACGTTATAGTTTTCTACCATAACAACCTTCATGTAGTCCTTTACATCCGGATCGTTATTGATGATCTGCTGCAGGACTAAGAGCAGATGGATGATATCCCGTGCAATGACATAAGCCGGAGCTGCCTTCGCGCCGAAAATAAAGGTCAGCGGACGGGCAGGCTTTTTACCGCCTTTGATCTCCAGATATTTGTGGATGATATACAGTGCGTTCATCTGCTGTCTCTTGTACTCATGCAGACGTTTGATCTGAATATCGAAAATGGAGTCGGGATTTAATTCCTCGCCTTCGTGCTCTTTGATATGAGCAACAAGTGCTTCTTTCTTCTCTCTTTTGATCTTTACCAGATCGTTTAAGAATTCCTCGTCATCCTTAAATGCAAGCAGCTTTTCCAGCTCCATCGCATCCTTCTGATAGCCGGTTCCGATCTTTTCGGTAATCAGGGCAGCCAGCTCACGGTTGCAGGAAAGCAGCCATCTGCGGAAGGTAATGCCGTTTGTCTTATTATTGAACTTTTCAGGATAAATCTCATAAAATGCATGCAGCTCGGTATCCTTTAAGATCTCGGTGTGGATCGCAGCAACGCCGTTTACGGAGAAGCCGTAGTGGATATCCATGTGAGCCATGTGCACGCGGTTCTGATCGTCGATGATCTGCACCTTCGGATCGCTGTATTTTGCAGCAACACGGGCGGACAGCTCCTTGATGATCGGAACGAGCTGAGGAACCACCTTTTCCAGATAGGACAGCGGCCATTTTTCCAGAGCCTCTGCCAGGATGGTGTGGTTGGTGTATGCGCAGGTCTTGCTGACAACCTCGATTGCCTCGTCCATTGTAAACGCTTTATCGTTTACCAGGATACGGATCAGCTCCGGAATAATCATGGACGGATGGGTATCGTTGATCTGGATGACTGCATAATCGTACATCTTTCTCAGATCGTACTGCTTTTCCTTCATCTCCATCAGGATCAGCTGTGCAGCGTTGCTGACCATGAAATACTGCTGATAAATACGAAGCAGGTTGCCGGCTTCATCGGAATCATCGGGATATAAGAACAGGGTCAGGTTCTTTTCGATGGCTTCCTTATCAAATGTGATACCTTCTTTTACGATGCTTTCATCTACGCTCTCGATGTCGAACAGGCGCAGCTTATTGACACCATTGTTGTAGCCGACTACGTCAATATCATACAGACGGGAGGTTACCTTTCTGTCACCGAAAAAGACATCAAAGGAAACATCGGTTTTATTCAGCCAGGAATCCTTCTCGATCCAGTCGTTCTTTTCTGTGGTCTGAAGGCGATCCTTAAATACCTGCTTAAACAGACCGAAGTGATAGTTTAAGCCGATGCCTTCGCCGGGAAGACCCAGGGTTGCAATGGAATCCATAAAGCAGGCAGCCAGACGTCCCAGACCGCCGTTACCAAGAGACGGTTCCGGCTCAATCTCTTCGATTCTGGACAGCTCCTTGCCCTTGCTCTTTAATACACTTTCTACTTTTTCATAGATTCCCAAATTGATCAGATTGTTGGACAAAAGCTTACCGATCAGGAACTCGGCAGAAATATAGTAGATTTTCTTGTCACCGTCGTTGGGTACGGTTGCCTCTTCCAGTCCCTTTACCAGATACAGCAGTGCAACATAAACCTGCTCATCGCTTGCATCCTCCAGCTTTTTGCCGAAGAGCTTCTCAGACAGAGCTTCCAGCTCCCTGTCAATTCTCTGTTCCAGAATTTCTCTCCGGATCGTTTCTTCCTGTCTCATTCTTTCCTCCGTTTCTGCCGCCTGGCGGCAACTTTTGATTCATGACAATAGAATGCTCACAGAGCGTGCATTCTATTGTTTACTCTACAATGTCCTGGTAGCGCATCCGCACCAGTTCATATCCTAGCACTACGTTTCTTCCCTCTTCCAGATGCAGCAGGCGGTCAACCTCTTCCACCGCAGCAGCCGACACGCCATAAAAATCCTGACGCACCGTATTCATCTGCTTGCCCGCATAGCTCATGAGCGGGATTCCGTCAAAGCCGCAAACCGGATGGAACACATCCAGCTCCATCAATGCCCGCATCGCGCCGATGGCCATCAGATCCGATGCACAAACAAACACATCCATTCTGTCTGCATAAGAGAAGGTCAGCTCCCTCGCTTTTTTCTCACTGAAATCTCCGTATTCGATGGTCAATTCCAGCGCAAGCTCCTCTGCCAGCTTCTTCATCCCTGCAATCCGTTCTCCGGTTACAAAGGACTTTTTATCCCCTGCGATATAAAGGACCTTTGTACAGCTTTCATTGCCGAGGATCGTCTTTTTTGCAATTTCGTACTGGGCATTTTTCTGGTCAATCCAGACCGAAGACGTATTCCTGTCATGATAGGGTGCGTCAACCAGCACGATTTTAAACGCACCAGACGCAATCAGCTCTCTTAGAAATTCATCTTCCTCATTCATCCCATATGCGATAATTCCTTCGACGCTCTGAGCTTTTAAATAGCTGGTCAGCTCATCCAGTCCCATATCCGCTACCATGGAAAAAAACAGCGTTACCACATCAAGCTTTAATTCCTTTGCCCGGTGGATCGCGCCGGAAAGATACTGCAGGTTGATCTCATCCACGCAGCCAACTGTTTCCTCCAGCTTTAACAACAGGGCAACCCGCCCAAACTGTTTGGAGGAAAGTGCTGCTGCAACCGCATTGGGCGTATAGTTCAACGCTTCGATCGCCGCATTTACCTTGTCTTTCGTGCTTTCACTGACGCCTTCATAGCCGTTTAACACCTTCGACACCGTGGAGATCGCCACGCCTGCCTGTCTCGCCACATCTTTTATGGATGCCAAGCTTTCTCCTCCTCTCTGTTGGAAAACGTTTTCTAAATACATCCCTATCATAGATCAGAAAACGTTTTCCGTCAATATCAATATTTTAAGAATCATGTCAATTTTTTGTAAAAAAAGGCGGCAGGAGCTTTCGCTCCTGCACTCCTCGAGCGGGCATGTCCTGTGTTGTATCTTCCTCCTTGTTCTCTTTTCGTGCATCCTTATGCCTTATGGAACAGTCCGCCGTATGCCTGGCTGTAAGCTGCGACAAGTTCTTTTGCAAGAGAGTAGGAATTGATCAGCGGATGCAGCATCAGCGCCTGGACCGCTTTTTCCTCGGACTGTTCCTGTACCGCCTCTACGGTTTCCTTTTCGTACATCTTAATCAGACGCATCAGCAGATAGCAATGCTCCGGAACTTCCTCCACCCTCACCGGATGAATCCCGGTTTCATCCACATGACAGGTAATTTCCACCACATCACGATCCTCAAGACCGGGGATGCTTCCCTGATTTTCTACGGAAAGCACCAGATCGCGTCCGTCCTTGCTCTGCAGCCCCTCGATGCAGTCAAGCATAACGCCTGCATATCCCATGCCATCAGGCACTTCCAGCTGCCCTTTTTCCAGAAGCGGGCGCTTTGCAAGACCGGATTCGATACTCATGTAGGAATTCTCACGAACCTGCATATAGTACAGGAAAATCTGCAGTGCGCCTTCGGGATCGGCGTCCATATCCATCGCCTTTAACTCTTCCATCATCTGCTTGTTGACCTGCTCGATCGTCTGACCTCTGGTCGCGCCGGATTTTAAGATATTGGCGAGCGCTTTTTCCCGATGATAATAGTAGTAGAGATATTCGTTCGGCAAAAATCCGATCATCCGCAACAAATCGGGATCGAACATGGAAAATTCCTGAATGCTCTTTAAAAATGCGTCGTCCGCAAGGAGCCTGGGCAGAATCTCCTCGTCCTTGATCTTCACGCTGCGAATCCAGGAAAGATGATTTAATCCGAAGAATTCCACATACAGGTCTTTTTCATCCACGCCGAGCTTTGCTGCCATACGGAATTTTGTGCTGCTGGGCGCATCGCAGATGCCGATCACCTTTTCATAGCCTGCGCTCTTTAACGCCTGTGTCACCAGACCGGACGGGTTCGTGAAATTGAAAATCCATGCGTTCGGTGCAATTTCATTAATCAGCCTGCAGTACTCCAGCAAAATCGGAATCGTGCGCACTGCCATCGAAAATCCACCGACACCGGTCGTTTCCTGTCCGATTACGCCTGCGTTTAATGCGATTGTTTCATCCATAACACGGGAATGGTCGCCGCCGACGCGCAGCGTTGTTACCACATAATCCGCGTCCTGCAATACCTTACGCACATCCGCAGATTCCGTTACAATCAGATCCTTGTGATTTCTGTTTACCACATGGCGGCACAGCTTTGTGATGATCTGCTGTTTCTCCTGATTGATGTCATAGAGCGCTACCTCGTCAATATGAAGTGCCTTGTATCTTGCCAGCAGGCCGTTGATAAAAATGACGGTTCTGACGCCTGCTCCCCCGATGACTGCGATTTTCATTTTGTTTCCTCTCCTTTCTTTTTTCCCATAAATTCCTTCAGTCCCTCTTTGTCCGGAAATCCGGTGTTGCCGCCGTACGCTGTCACGTTTAACGCGCCGCAGGCATTGCCGCAGGCCAGACATTCTTCCAGACCTTTTCCGGTCAGAAATCCGTATACGAAGCCCGCATTAAACGAATCCCCTGCGCCAGTCGTATCCACAGCCTTTACCCGGTACGCCGGGAGAAAGACCTCTTTTCCGTTTTCGATTGCAAGAGAACCGCTGCTGCCAAGCTTGATGACCACCCTGTCACAATCCTTCGCAAACTCCCGTGCCGCTTCCTGTGCGGTCTTCGTCCTGCCATAGTGAATCGCTTCCGTCTCGTTCATGAACAGCACGTCGATATACGGAAACAGCTCCTTGATCTGAGGATTCCATTCCCCGGTTGAATCCCAGCCCAGATCGAACGAGACAGTCGCTTCTGTCTCTGCTTTGACGCGTTTTAACAAAGAAAGATACGCCGCGTGGTTTTTGCTTCCCTCATAGCCTGTCATATGAATATGCGAAGCGTTTTTCACGCCCTCGATATCCACCTTGTCGATGGAAATTCCCGCGTTCGTGCCGCGATACGTCAAAAACGACCGATCCTTTTCATTGGTAAAACTGATCGAAATACCGGTTTTTTCCGTCCTGCTCGTCCCAAGCAGACTGTCGTCGATATTTTTTGCGGCAAATTCTTTGCGGATCAACTCCCCGTAGCAATCGTCCCCGACCTCTCCCTGAAATACCGGATGCAGACCGAGCTTTCCAATGCCAAGCGCAAACAGCGCCGCGCCGCCGCCTACATAGGTATCCATAACCGGCACTTCATCCTCCTGCCCGGGCTTTGGCAGACTGGAAACGCCCGGAACAACAAGGTCTATATTTACATCGCCGTAAACATAGACGTCCCATTTTTTCCCTTCATAGTCCCCTCCATCTCTATTTTTCATTCTTTTTCAGCATACCATAAAGCACCGGGAAAATCAAAAGCATCTCAGGGCAGACAATCCCTTGACTTTTCCAAAAATTCTCTATACGCTAAGGAAAAGAGATCAGAGTTCCATTGTATTGAAATGGGCTATCGAAGCATTTACAGGGAGGTTTTATAAAAAAGAATATGGTACAGAATCCTTATCAGAACGCGCTTTTGCCGGCTCCGGTCGGCGGCGGTTATTCCGACCCGGACTACTGGATCTGGTGCGGCTCCGTCGTACAGGGGGAAGACGGAGCCTATCACATGTTTGCGTCCCGTTGGCCGAAAGATCTCGGCTTTGGTGCAAACTGGCTGTTTAACTGCGAAATCGTCCGGGCTTCCAGCAAAAATCCGGAAGGTCCCTATACCTTTCAGGAGGTCGTGCTCGGACGCCGGGGACGCACTTTTTTTGACGGCATGAACGTGCACAATCCGTACATCCGCAAATGGAACCATACCTACTACCTTTATTATATGGGAACGACCTTCGGCGGTCCGATTCCCGGTCCCGGTGACGAGGTGGACAGCTCGCGTTTTACCGAGGTCTGGAACCGCAAACGGATCGGTCTTGCAACCGCACCGTCTGTTTTTGGTCCATGGACGCGGTGCGATGAGCCGCTGATTTCTCCCAGAGACTGCTCCCACTGGGATTGCACGGCGACGACCAATCCGGCAGTCGCAATCCAGCCCGACGGAACGACCTACATGCTCTACAAATCGCGTTCCTTCGCAGACGGTCCGTTAAAAATCGGTGTCGCAAAAGCGCCCCGCCCGGATGGTCCGTTTGAACGGATTTTGGACGACCCGATTTTTAATTTCGAGGACCCGAACATCCATCTGGAAGATCCGTACCTGTGGTACGAGGACGGAAAATTCCGCCTGCTGATCAAAGACGACTTCAAAAACGGAGGTCCCGGCATCAGCGGCATCTGGGGTGCAGGCCTGTACGCTGAAAGCGCCGACTGCATTCACTGGGAATTCGCCGAAAATCCTGTCGTTTACTCCCGCCACGTTATCTGGTCCGATGGCAGGCAGACCGATCAGGCAAACTGCGAACGCCCTTACTTTTTGCTTGATGAAAATAACCATCCCACGCATCTGTTTCTGGCAACCGGGGAAGGTCCTGCGCCCTACCAGTTCTCCAGAACCTGGAACATGGTGATTCCGCTGCGCTAAGCGCCGAGCTGATACGCTTCCGCATCTGTCTTGGAAGCGTCTGACTGCAACTATACATTTTGGAGAGGAACGTATGACAACCGATCAGAATTATCAACAAATTTACCGCGTCGGCGGCATGCTGGACGCAGGCTTTGTAGGACAGATCACCTACACCATCAGTCTCGATCAGGTCTATGACGAGCTGGACATTCATTTTAGCTTTGACAAGCGGCTCTACAGTGAAAGCGACGTTACGCCTGAGCTCATTGACAGACTTCAGACGCTCTGCACTGCAAAATATGACGCCCCAACCTATCCCGTCGAGGAGTTCAGGCAGACCATTCTGCACGAAATGAAAACAGAAATTCACACAATGGCGGAATTAAACGACAATTTCATCGGCTGCATCCACCGCCAGCTGACGGACCGCCACATGTTATACACAAAAGAATTCACAAGCGACGGCTGTCTGGCACAGGACACCTTTTCCGGCGTTTTAAAAGTGACCGTCCTTGTTTTCAACGTGCTGCTGGACAACACGCAGTACACGCTGACCGTTTCCGGACATCCGGTCGGACAGGGTGTAATCGCACCGAACTTTAATCTAATGGATACGGTAAAGACTGCAGCGGGAAATACGGGGGCTTCGAATGATGCCGGGAGCGCTGACAACTCGTGCGAAGCTGAGAGTGTTCCTGCCTCCGCTGTTGCCATGGCTGGCAGTTCGGGCGTCTCCGGCGCTGGCTCTGCTGCCACGGCTGGCGATTCGAGCACCACTGGCAGTTCTTCTGCTGGTAATACCGTCACTGCATCCACCCGCTTCAAACGCCTTGAGCTGCACAACCACACGGTCGAATCCGACGGCAGCTTAACCTGTCAGGAGCTGACGGAATATCTGGCAGCCGACCATGTCGATGCGTTCGCCATCACCGACCACAACACCACCTCCGGTCAGAAAAAGATCGAACAGCTGCTGGAAGAAAAGCATTATCCGATCAGCCTGATCCGCGGCATGGAATATACGACTTATTTCGGGCATATCCTCTGCTTAAACCTCGCAAAATATGTTCCCTGGAACTCGATCGACCAGCACCGTCCCGAGCTGTTGTTCGAAGCTGCCCGCGAAAAAGGCGCGCTCGTCGGCATCGCGCATCCGTTTTCCTATGGCGATCCTTTTGCTCGCGGCTGCCGCTTTGAAATGACCATCTCGGACTACTCAAAGGTTGACTTTATCGAGATTTTCAACAATCCGGAACCGCTCCACGAAGTAAATGAACGCGGCACGAATCTCTGGATGTCCCTGATTTTTTCAGGCTATCAAATTACCGCGACCAGCGGCATGGACTTACACAACCGTGCGAAGCTGGCAGGCTGCTATGCAACCTACATCGAAGGCAAAAGCGGCGGCAACATCGCTTCCGAGCTCGATACCGCCATTCACACGCACCGCACCTGGGTTTCCAAAGGCGCTCTGCTGCTGACGGAGGTTCTCCCGGAAACAAACGAACTGCTCCTGACGTTTACAGATGCTCATAAGCCCGGATTTGCTGTTCCAAAAACAGCTCAGGTCGTTTTAAAAGGAAAAGACAAAACATTCACAACGAGCGTTTCGCTCGACAAACCGGTACGCGTTTCCCTCAACCAGCTCTCCGGAACCGATCCGATCATTCCGCTGCTGTATGAAGCTGCCTCGGATTCCTGCGTCAACGCTGCCGCAGCTTCGACATCCTGCAGCAATACTGCGGATGCCAGCTCTGCTGCCGGGCAGCTGAAAGAAATCGACGCGCTTCCTGCAATCGAAGGACTGCTCTGCGTCAGCCCGGTTCTTTACAGGGATTGAGGTTCTTTGGAAAACAGCTTTTAAAACGCTGCTTTACGCTGCGACAGCGACATTTCAAAAACGCCCGCTTATTCTGTGAAAAACACAGCGTAAGCGGGCGCTCTCTATTTTCGTCTGATTTTCACCGGATCGGACGGTTTTAGGATCTGACATTTCGCCCCTCATTGCGCAGGTATGCAACGTATTGGCGGTCATGTATTTGAGCCATCGCTTTCCTGCAGGCGCTGTCAATTACGAATTCCGTTCCAGAATTCTTTTATAGCTTCGATACATCAGATAAACCCCTGCCGTGCAGTCCAAAACAAGCATCACAATCCCAAAGCCTAACGAAATCAGGCAGCAGATTCCGGAAAGCATAAATGCGAACGCGCACTTTTGATACAGCATCCCCATTTCCAGATTGTAAGCCGTGACATCTTTTACCTTCGATTTTAACGTTTTATCTCCGCTCCAGAAAGTGATGGGCTCTTTGCTGTTTTTTTCAAAGATCCCGATAATCAAAAACGGAACCGCGCATAAAAGACACGATATCAGTCCGACGATTTTTTCTGCCATAATAATGCCTCCGATTATTTTGCATTTCTATCAAATTTTACTGCGCCCGGCTCTGCAAAATCCTTTTATCTTTTCCTCTCATTTCTATTTCTACGCACGCTTTTTGCGCATAACGAGTTTATGTCAAGTGCTACGCACGGAGCAATCCGGTATCAAAGGGGTCAAAATACTTTTTGACCCCAACAACATCTTTACTCCACTTCCACACAAACCGGATAATGATCGGACAGCCATACGTTGCCCTCTTTGTCTGTCCACTTCACAGGCTCGCCGGTCTTGATGTCGCCCTTCACCAGCAGAAAATCAATGCTGCAGGGATGATCTTCTTCCGTGAAGCCGTGATAGGTGATGCCGATATGCTCGGTTACATTGGTGTATTCCGGATACTCTTTTAAAATTTCGAATTCCGGGTCCTGCGGCTCTGCATTGAAATCACCGGTGATCATCGTAGGTGCATCGGGATAAAGCTGCTCGGTTTTTAATTTTTCCAGAATCTGACGAAGCCCCAGGATTCTCGCCTGTGCGCCGATATGGTCCAGATGGGTGTTTACAATACGGAATACCTTGCCGGTTTCCAGATCCTCAAACAGCGCTTCGTTGCAGATTCTCGGGCAAATGCTCTGCTCTGCGTAGCGGGATGCAGGCACATAAGGCGTCTCAGACAGCCAGTAAGACTGCATCTCCATCAGGTTTAAGCGATCCTTGCGGTATGCGATGCTGACCTGCTCGTCTCTCAGCTCCGGGCTGCGTCCGCAGCCGATTACATAATACTCTGTCAGGTTTTCTTTCAGCCATTTTGCGATATGCGGCAGCACTTCCTGAAAGCAGATCATATCAGGTTTCTCCTGCGCGATTTTCTTTAAAATCAAATCCTTGCGGTATTCAAAATTGTTCTCCCCGTCCTGCCCAAAATCACAGCGGATATTAAATGTTACCAGTTTCATGATAACCCCTCCCTTTTCCCCTTTTTCAGGTATTATTTCATTGTCCTGATTATAGCCCTGTCCCTTCGGAAATACAATGCAGATAAAAGAACAAAAAATCTCCAAAAATTACATTTTTCTAATTGACACAATGCTTATTTTATGATAGAATTTTATTCGCTGTGAAACACAAGGTGTATCACACTTCATAAGCTGCTGTGGCTCAGTCGGTAGAGCGTCGCATTGGTAGTGCGGAGGTCACGGGTCCGATTCC